>Ga0214543_1001256_pt1 | contig 48413 bp, 24 predicted proteins | sample CNSS2metaG_FD_160094 | JGI IMG/M metagenome (GOLD analysis project Ga0214543, IMG submission 160094) | Root nodule microbial communities from cowpea collected in UCLA plant growth center, Los Angeles, California, USA - CNSS2 | ecosystem: Host-associated > Plants > Roots > Nodule | place: USA...
ACATAATATTCTCTAATTATTTTTTTCTCTTTTTCATGATTCATGAATACATCGTAATGTATTTTAAAATTTGATTCTATTTGCGGGATGAATGTGAGGAGCAATACAGTCTTCTCCGCATTAAATTAATATTTTTTTTTTCTGTTTACTCTTTCTACTTTCGTTTTCCAAGTAATTCGTGAAGTTACTTTAATAGTATACAAATTTCCTTTTACCATTTTTTTTTTCTAAAAGAGCTTATAAAAGATAAAATTAACTTTTTCACTTCATTTATACATAAAATGAAATTGTTTTATATATAAATTAATTTGTAAAAACTCTATTATACAATTTTTAAAAAATTTAGTTTTAACTTATGCATAAATTGATTTTAATTTATAAAAAAGATCAATTTTATTTTTTCTATCCAAACATAAAAGAAGACTTAAAGTAATTTTCAAATTACATACGGAATAAAATTTTAGAAGATCCATTTTATTTTGTCCATATTTATTTTTAAGAGTTTTCATTAAAGAATTAGTCAACATATACTGATGACTAGATATAATTTTCAAGCTACATATGGCATAAAAATTCTATATGGGTAAAATTTAGCTATACAAACGTCATATCAAACTCTGTATTTAAAAGCTTAAAGTTTAACCTATGGTTCCTTATCGTCATTAACATTTTTCGTACCGTTTATCTTTTAAACTATTGCTTAAAGATAGCCAACCTATGGTCACAATATATATAGATAGGACAGTTTCTATTTTCAACGAGGAATAAAATAATAATAGTAAGTAATTCATACCTAATTAATCAATTGAAGCAAATTTTGGAAAATTCTTATTTTCTAATTCTAATACTATTTTATTTTATCTCCCATTCAATTTTCAATATCCCGTATAAGCATTTTTTTTTTATAAAATAATAAATTCTCTATAAGAGAAACGATTTTACTAAGAAGTTGTTGCTAAACTTAACATTACGTGTCATAGGTTAGACACGATTATGAGAAGAGATTAGTCTTGATTAAAGATTAACTTTACGAAATAGTAAGAGTTTATTGGATATACACGTACTTCTTAAACATCTTAAATCTTACCTCTTGTACTTCCTCTCTAGTAATTCTTCCGTCCTCGTTACTGTCTGCCCTGAAATAAATTAATTTAACGAAGACCAATGTCAAACCTGGTGATTTAAAAACAATTACATTGAAGTTGCCATATTTAAATACATTATTATTTATTCTCACTCTCAATTAAATGAAATTATCTATAGACATTTTATATGAAGATTAATATGTCACAAATTAATTTCAAGTCAATATCATTCACTAACAATAATAGTTTACTTTTTTCCAATAAATTCAAAAGTAAAAATGTCATTAGAATCACATTACACAAAATTCAACAAACAACATATAAAAATTCTATTTTGAAGATTGAGTGAAATGAAAGATACTGGGTTGGTGTAAAATAATAGTACATATAGATAAGATATCATTATTTTTGTTTGTGTCTTCTACAGAAGCATAGACTACGGGCTCTACAGTTTAAACCAGAGAAGCTTAAGAGAGACGTTTAGACCAGGGTTGGTCTTTTTTCAACATGTGTCCCTTTACTCTACTATTCTAGCTATCAAATTCTGTAACTCTAAAAGCTCCATCGTACCAAATTAAATAACTCTAACTATTTATATATACTACACACAAAACATACTAGTTAACAGTTATCAAATTATAGAAATGAGATTATCTGATGAACTTGTTTTGTTAATGAGAACCATGAAAAGGAGAGAAAAGATGATGAAAAACTGACATGTCAAAGAAAATCTGCAGGCGAGCATCAAAACTCTGGTCTGAAATTTGCAACCAGAACTCGTGCAACTCTTCTCTGTTTATGCTACTAACTCTCCTTTCCTTCCTCCGAGTCAATGCGTCGAATATACACACTGCAAATTCCTTCGAATCTTCCATCCCTTTCATCATTCAGTTTGCCAAAAATTTATAATTATTATACTAAAACTGCATTGCATCTCCTTCAAAATCTAAACTAAAAATGTAATTTAACTTAAATTGTAACCTTAATTACCTATGCATTCACCAAAGTCTTCACGAGCGAGCATGCCATCTTTGGCCAGCAAGCTGAAACGTTCTTGCACCTTTCCCCACAACTCCTCGCTGGCTTCACCGGACTTGCTGATGAATCTCAGACCTTTCAGAGCTCTCTGCGCACTCGACCTCGTCCGTTCAAGCTTCGCTCTCATTTTCCGCGCGTTTCGCGCCGTCGTCACCGGATCCTCGGCGGCGGCGACACTCTCCACCGACGCCGACGACAACGACCGCAGCCACGGGAACTTCCTCCGAATCCTCGACGTAATAGAGAGGCTCCGAGCCACGCCGGCGCCGTCGTCACCCCCTCCCCTGCTCGACGATGGAGAAGCATTGGGAGCGGAATACGCGGCCGCCGGCGTCACGTTGCAGAGAAGGACCGCGTCGTTTTCGAGCTCCAGCGTGATCTCCACGAGCTCCTTGTGGTGGTTGCTCCGGAGGTCGTTGAGGAACACCGGCATCATTGCGCCGTAGGCGCGTCCCCCGACCGTCGGAGACGAGGTGCCGAAGCTCTCCGGCAGTTCGAACTCGGCGCTGCTGCATCTCCCGAACGACGACGTCCTCATCAACAAATGTAAACTCGCTTGCAATGCGTTGTTTTGTTGGTTTAATTCTTGAAGCGAGTTCTTTCTCTCCCTCAACGGAGAGAGAAGCAAAAGGTTTGAGTAGAGAGGGTTTTTGGTTCACACGTTTGGTCGTGGAAGTTTGTATTAAAACAAAAGAAACGCAATGGTTGGAAAACAAGACAAACACCTCTCAACGAATTTGCGCACACGATTTCAACGCTAATCTGGTCTTCCCCGCACCTAAGAGAGTAGTTGAGAAATGGGATCTTCAATTTCTGTATTCTTTTTTACTCAAAAAAACCACTCCCACATTCTTTATATATATATTACTCAAACTTCCAACGATAACAAGAACCGTATCTCTCTGCCATTTATGCATACTCATAATTTTAATCACAAATATAGAATAATGCAGAATGTATGTATATGTTTTCGTCAATACTTTATTTAAAGCCGTAAGTAATAACACGATAGCAGCAATATGCATTTATTAGGTTCTTGTTATCACATGTTACTCAGAACTATATTGTTTCATCCATGTCCAATTCTTAAAGAACATGTTGGAAATAGCAGTCACACTACACCGTGATAAAAGACTAAATTTTATGATTTTGTATTAATAGTTAATTAAAAAATACAGAAAAAAAATGGAGTAGTTAAATTTTGGTTGCTATGATGGAGCTAGGTCAAGGTGTAAGGTAATTTAAGGCGACCTAAAATTGGAATAACCAAAGTGAAATTAACGTAAGCAATGGTCATTAAGAAAGAACATGATTGTGTCATATGAATTAAAATATTGTCCTTTTGCAAACACTATTGACACTGTCCAGTGGTAGGGGTTGAACTACATTCTTTCAAGTTGTTGGATGCTATTAAGTTTAAAATAATTTACATATATATGTCTCTATTATTATCACTTGTTTAGATTATAAGTTGTAGTTGTAACATACAAATTCTTCAGTTGTAAATGTTTGGATGTCTATGATTTCATGATGCTTCAGTAGACTTTTTTTCCCTTAAAATAACTATTAGATCAATTTTTAAATTAGGGTAAACATGTCATGTAGAATATATAATATTGTGGTCAATGTAAGAAACTTTGTGAATTATTCTCTTAAATCGAACATTAGTACAAGTTGCAAACATATATAATTGTCAAATTAACCGTACATTTACTTTGCAATTAGATGTTCATTAGAATGATTGTTACAATACATTAAATTAGAATATTTCTAATTTCTTATTTTATTCTTTTATGAAAAAAAAAACAATATTTTATATCATTTTAACTTCCGGTTTCCTCCATTAATAGTTAGTATAATTGATAAGTGTGATAAATACTTATTATTCATGTCTTATGTGTTTTTCTTATTAAAAAATGTAAGACTTTTATGTTTTCGTTCAAATTATATTTAATTTGGTATTCTTGAGACTTTTGTGTAGAAAAATGAACATTTGAAATAGCTAAACTTTCATTTCATTAGGGTTGAACGTAATGAATTAATATTTTGTAAAACTTTTTCAATATATTATAATCTCTTTTGTTATTCAAATGTTTTATCTAGATTATTAATGTACGTATGTGATAGAATATCATGCTATATGTTAGTTCAAATCATTGAAAAATGAATTAGAAATTTATATACTAATTTATAAAATTAAAAATTATTGGTTACTAAAATAATCACTATTATAAATAAAAAACTATAATTGGTCACTAAATAATTAGAGACTAATTTTGAAACTAACTCATTTTGGTAGCCAAAGCTAGGTAGCTAATTTTTAGTTACCAATTTCATTTGATACCCAAAACTAGAGTAGACTAATTTTAAAAACCAATTTAGTGACTAATTATGATATTTTATTCATATAATAGTGTCTATTTTAGTAACCAATCATTTTTAATTTTTTAAATTGGTATCTAAATTAGTCACTATAGTTATTAATAATTATTCATCATTAAAATTGGTTATTATCTAAAAGTTTTATATTACATACCTTGCCAATTTTTTTTTTATAAAATTAAAATAAATCAAACATTATCTTTTTGAAAAGAAACAAGTAATAGCTAGAGTAGGTTATCATAGTTGGTTTTTAATTAATTTGTTAAATAAAACAATTCCAATCTCGTTGTGTTGTTAGTGTCTCCCACGTCCCAAATCATTTTTTATTGATTAAATTATACAAACTGAATCTTCAGACCTTAAAAATTCTTGCGCATAGAAGCTTCCTTTTATTTTTATTTTCTTCGATTATTCAATTATGATTATTGTTGCTTGTGAAACTGACAAAATCTTATATACTTTTGTTAGCTTTAGTTAATTGCGAGATTGTAACACACCAAAAATTGATGGGAATGGGTTCATTGCAGTCAGTAGTACTACAGCAAAAGAAAAAAAAATAAAAAAAAAAAAAAAAAAAAAAAAAAAAAAAAAAAAAGAACAAGAAGAAATAAACATAGTACGAAAAGGGAGGGTACTACAATACAACAACTGCATGCAGTGAATTCTAGAACAGTCTAGAAATAAAACTAGTGGATGTTAAAAAATCATGTTTGTGGTTGAAGCAATCAACATTTATTATTCAAAATTTAATAGTTCAATAATAATAACATAGTTAAAACTGTTTTAATAACATAATAAAAATTAGATCAAGATTATTAAATAAATATATCATAAATTTATAAATAAAATACTATTATCATTAAATTTAATAATTAAAATAAATATAGAAGTCTAAATCAAATATGTATAATAATATTTTGTTTCAATTTTAATAAAATGCTATTATGCCTACCATGACAAAAACAAGTTTATATAACATAGTGTTTTCTATCTCAAATCATCTAAAAATACACCATAAATTTCATATTATTGAAATATTATTAACCAATGAACAAACATTTCATAGTTATTTTTTCTCTTGAAGATCAAAATGCATAAATTTTCTTAGATCTAGCAAAAGGATAGCTACGTACAGGGACAATTTTTTAAAGAAAACATTAACCTAAATAATTTTAAATGAAAACAACATGAGTAAATAAGAGGAACAAATAAAAAGAATGATAAGATAATTGGCTTTTTTGCATTTCATGGTCCATTTGAGGTTAAATTTGTAAATTAGGATCCGTTGAATTTTTTTTTGACAAACATGATCAAGTCGTTAGGGTGAAAGACGACATTATAAGTGAAATTGTCCTCCACTCAACTGATTTCTTTTTTTTTTTTAAATAAACAACGTCGTCGTCCTATGTGAAGACGGTTTCCGTTATGTGAAAAGTGAAGTCATCCTCTAACGTGACAACTTCAATTTTCCTGTGTGAAGACCATTTTATTTTTTGTTTATAATGTGGACACAGAAACATGGACTTAAAACCTCATACAAGGTTGGCTCACAAGAAACACACATCTATCTACTCAAGAGTTTTGTTAGAATTTTTTATAGACCAATATGACAAGTTTACATTGTTCCTTATTAATTTTATCCTCAAGAAAAAAGAAAATATAATTCTTTTATTGTTTTTATATTACAAGAAAATAGATGTTCAATGTCAACTTAGTTGATATTAAATAGTTATTAATATCGATTTAACCGACTTTAAATGATTATTACGGTCAGATTTGTATGGTATGTGCATGCGACTCTAAATTCATGAACACTTGTGTTAGCTTTTGAAAATCAACTTTAAGTAACATCGGTTTAACTATGTTAATTCATCACTGTTTTTCTAATTGAAGAAGTATAATTTTGACATATTTTTATTTTATAAACTATTTAATTTAGTATCAATTAAACCGAAACTAAATAAAATATTTTTAATATATTTTGTGTAAATTTGACGGATGTTAATGATACAAATTTCAAAAATAAAAGTTATTCTACAATGCCTTTATGTTCAACAAATATAAACGAAAATTATAGAAAAAATATATAATGGATGAAATAAATGAGTGTTCCACAAATATAATTTCTTTCTGTTTTTTAATTGTTTGAGTTTGATACAGAAATAAATAATAATAAAACCAACTATATATTTTATTTTCAAAATCATTTACATTCTCACTTACACCATATATGATATTTCATCTTTGGGATATGGTTCGTAAACTTAACAATTTTATTGTATAACCTATATTGAAATTTTTTTTTTCTTGTTTTAATTGAAAAACTTTATCAGATGTTTTTATATTTATATGTTGATCCATGTAAAAATGAAATATTTCAAATACAATTTAAATACAATTAATACAATGAAATATTTTCAAATATATATGAAAACTCTTTTATCACTTTAAGAGTTAAATTCAAATACAATTTAAATAAATATTTTCCTTTTAACAATTAATACAATGAAATATTTTCAAATATATATGAAAACTCTTTTATCACTTTAAGAGTTAAATTCAAATACAATTTAAATAAATATTTTCCTTTTAACATACTTACAAACAAAATCTTGACAGAAATTCTATACTCTAATATAAACAATACCTAATAATTGATCTTAGCAATTATTTCAATGTTAGAATGTTATGAATAAAACTATATCCAATTGCTGCATAAACCCATTAAATTCTATTATTTCAATAATTACTTAGAACGTTTCATCACATATAACTATATAGATATAGTTAAAAAAGATGTTAAAAAGAATGAGCCGGAATGCGAGAAGAGTCATTTCTCAAACTTTTATTTATTGGATGCAAACCATTTAGCCGACATTTTGGACAAGATTTGATGAGTTTCGAAGGCTAATTTTGTAGAAATATTAAAATCAATTGTGAAATGATTAGAAAATGAGATTAACTACATTAATACTTTTTAAATAATGTTTACACATGATGACAATTTAAAGTTATCTTTTGAAAATTTCATTGGTTTGGTGAAGATATCATAATTAATCAAAATTTACCACATACCAACACTTTATTTTAGACTACGTACTTATATTCAATTCAATACGTATATGTGTTTGATACTTTATAATACTTATCAATGAAGTATCCAATATATAAATAGTAATACTTTTATAATGATAATAATTTATAACTTTTATATTAACAACATTTAACATATATGATTTAGTTTGGATTCACAAAATATCAATCATATATTTATGTTTTTAAGAATTTATTATATATTTTTTATATCACATATCGTATCTTATTATTTTCAAAATAAATGTATTCACATTTCAAATATGTATTATATCGAATACACGTATTTTATTTGTATATCATAGGTCAAAACTAAACCGACATTAATAAATTATTTTAATAAAAAAAACACATAAATATTATTTAAAAATGTATTCATGTTCGGATTGTTGTTGCATCTATTTACTCTTTTCGATCAACCTTTATCACAGTCATCATCATTATTATCACTTCAAAATTATTATATTAGTCTTATAATTAAAAAAAAAAATTACTCATCACATATAAAGAATTTATTTCTCTATCTCTCTCTATATTGTACACATATGATGAATTTTGACCAATAATTTCATTCTTATGCTTGATTTTTAATTAGGACATATGAAAGATGTTAATCAGGGAAGAGGCCGAACTTTACAAAATAGGCATACATGTACTTTGACATGGTACTAAAATTGTACTGAAACATAAAAATTAAGGATGGTTGTTTCTTGAGGTTCACTTCGACATTTAGGTGAAACCTACGAATCAGTGGGTAAATGCCAAATTGTTTGTTGAAGTGGACAACTTTTATATATATATATTTATGCTCACTCATTGGGTTAGAATGGTCGTGGCAAACATAATGCTATGTGTGATAACTACACAAAATCTAACAAGTTACACAATCCACTCTCGTAAGTCTATGAACCCATCAAATCAATTTATTTTTAACCTAATAATAAAACTTCATAATCAAGCAAATTAATTACAACCCCATGCAAACTGCTTATCTTTACTCCTTCACACTCTCTACGAACCAAACCAGGTGGATTAACAGAAAAGCCTGAAATCTAAGCCACTTGAAATTCGTGGAAAATTTTGGTTATTTCTGTCATCTCATAGAAAATAATTGGTTCTCTTTTGTTGCTTTGACATGAATAAATGCTGTGTTTCATCCCTTTATTCAACACTTTTGATTGAGAATTCAATCAATAAACAAAAAGTTGCGGTTAGGGATGAGAAATCAGTAAGTAAAAAAATTACGAAAAAGTATATATATTAATATTCTTAATATTTTGTTTTTTCTTATACGTCACCATGTGCACCCAAAGCCATTTTCTAGGGTGTATATGATTGTTGTTGTATTGGCCATAATAATTGACTGTTCTAGAGAAACATCGTTGTCAAAGATTGCATGCACAATCAATGATTTGAATAGGATCTAGTTCTTGTACGATATTGAGAAAAGAAATTACGAAGAAGCAATTTTTTTTTGAAACACTTTTGTTTCCATGGAGGATGTTCTTGTTTCGTGGGTGGTTTTACATGTTAGGAATGTTGTCAAAATTAATGAAGTGTTCTGAGAAATAAAATGATGGAAGTTGTTAAACACCAACCCCATTCTAGATTTGTAGTAGGATAGGGTGAACACCAAACTTCAAAAACGTAACACAATGTATCACGGCTTGCTTGCTTGAATTTAATTGATAGTTGAATCTTGACTTTAAATGCAGTTGCAACTTAACAAGCATGCATGAGAACTGTTGATTGTAAGATAATTTATTGAAATTGTAAGAAATGTATGGAACACCAAAAACATTTTAAGGATAAATTATTGTTTTTAAATGCATCAATTTTCCAAGCTTTTGGGACTTAAACATGCTATGCTAGTAATTAGACTCATTTTACGGTAACCCGATTAGCTCAAAACTTTTTCAAATTAAATTCATATATAATGTCGTAAAGTTTCAGTCTAATTGAATGCAAACGCATTTGACCACTACGAGAAATATAATTTTTATTGGCAGCGCATTTTCAGCTGTTATACTAAACTATGAAAAAAAAATTGTGTCAATTATTTAAACTGCTACAATTTTTACATTGCATTTTTTAAAAATAGACATGTTTCGTTCAGCAACGTCTACCTCTCTTGATTCAGCAGCAGTAATACAGAACACTTTTTTACGGATTTTTGGCTAATATTTTAGAATGTTAAAATTTTGGTTGAATTACTATTTTAGTTTTTTTTTGTTTAAAATTATCAAGTTAATCCTTTAGTTTTTTTTTTCTCAATTTGATTCTGATTTTTTTTTTAAATTGATACAATTTGATCATTTCGTTAAATTTTTTGAAGCGGTGCAATGATTTTTATCAAAATTAACACTAGGATTATATCAATTACACCAACAAAGAAAATCATATTTATTCACAATTTCAATATTGATGAACAAAACCTTGATTCCGTTCAAAAATATTTTAAAAATACTACCAAATTGCTTAATTTATTTCAAAAATCGGAACCACAATGATACTAAAAAAATATTTGAGGACCAACTTAGTATTTTTTGAAAAAAATAAATATGTAAAGGTAATCCCAACATTTTTATATAAGTTAATAAAAATATTGTATTTAATTTTTTTATGATAACAAAAACTAATAAAATTATAATTATTGTTATTATTATATAAAATTAAATATAAATAGTTTTTATAATCTCCCTCAAAATCAAGAACTCTAAAATAAAACAATGAGAAACACTCTCAAAGTAAGAGAGTACAAATAAAGCTCAATCGTGTATACTTCATGTAAACTTCACGATGTGAAAGATTTTACAATAACTAAGTACGCACATACTATATTTTACTATTATTGAAATTTTACTCATCTATTTATTTTTCTCTTTCATGTTTTTTGTTTTGTGTATTTCACTTTGTGCTCGTAATCATTCTCTATCTCTTTTCTTATTCACCTTACTCTTTGTATTTATAAACATGTTAAAGTATATGACCGTTGATGTATCTTCTTTTCTTATTTTTTTTCTTTTCATATTAATATCTTTAGTTTGCTGTTTAGTTAAGAAAGTTATGATATAATATTCATAGTGTTTAATTTCTTCCATTCTCGAATTACTTCTCCTTTCCTTTTATGAATTTTGTTACCAAGGAATTTTTTTTCTCACCAAAATATGAAATGAAGAAATATTGGTTATATTATTTCATATAATCCGTTATTTAGAAAAAAGAAACACCTAAAACATAACACTAGACAACGACACATCTCGAAAGCCCACGCCACCTTTCCTAGGCAACGACTACGAGAAACGACACATCCTCGCACAGAGATCGAGGTCACGTCAGCCCATGAAGACTCACTTACTTCCACGAATTTAGAGGAGGTTGATGTCAAGTCGGACGAATGTCAGGTACAAAGAGGAGAGTATCACCTTGTTAAAGGGGCAAACAATTTGAACTAACTAACACTTTGGAGAGAATCTCAACCTAATCTCAGCCTCATCCTGGTCTCATCTCGACCTAATCATGAATTTTAAATTAACTGTTATGCTCGATCTCATAATATTAATATATATATATATATATATATATATATATATATATATATATATATATATATATATATATATATCATAGCTAATATAAAATGTGTTATGTATCATCTATTTTAGTCTTTGTCCCATAAAATGTGACACATCCATGTGACTTCATATCAATTAATGTAAAATCACACATTATATATTTACTTTTAACCAAATCTCACTTCCAGTATCACTACTAAAAATACTCATATTTTCTGTGAATTTTATTTTGAAAATTTTTTTAGGAAATACTTATAAATTTGTTATGAAAAAAAATTGCAAGAAATTGCTGCCATTTTTTTTTTGCAAAATATTTTATATAAAACACTTTTCACAACAAATTTTACAGGAAATACTTACAAATTTTATAATTTTGTAGGAAATAATTATTCACGAAAGAATAATCCCAATTAAAATTCTTAGGAAAAATAACAGAAAAAGTTTTTTCTTTCAAATTTTAACAATTTTGTAACAAATTTCATGTAATACGAGAATTTTTACTAATGTATCAATGTGATGATCGATATAAAAAGTATATTAGAGTAGTGATATTTTTTTCTAATATGCTTCGTGAATTATATTACTTACATAACTTTATAATATTATTTTTATCTTTGTTTTTTCATCTTTCCCAGATTGTTTTTTCTCTATTCCCTTTCTTTATTCACTAATTAAAAATATTTAATAGAAATTGTTAGAAAAGAGAGTTACACATTGAATTACACATTTTCGATTATTTTGACACAGAATGTAGGATAAGGTTTGCGAAAAAGAAGAAAGAGAAAAGTTGGATAGTAAAATTTGATGAGAGTGAAAATGAAAATGTGGAAGGAGGGAAGTGGTATACAAAAACCATTGGCTTCATTGATGTGTGGAAACAGAAAAGTAGTCTCCGAGGGCGACGCTTCAGCAGTGATGCAAACCAACTAAAACAAAACAACAACGACAACTTCATTTTATGCCGATAATTCAGCGTATAAAGTTGGAACATCAACCTTCTCATTCCAATGTTATTTCTCGGAACAATTAATACTTGATTCAGACAGAGGCAGAAACAAAAAACATTATCGTAACTCATCTAATTTATTTCGTTCCTTCTCTCTTTGGAGAGCTCGCTACTTTCGCTTCCACTTTCCCAAGCTGCATGGCTTTTTTTCATCTTGCTCATAGCTAATGCCCTCTTCTTTTCAGGTGCCAATCTCTTCATGCATCCATGCATATCCTTCATCTTCCATTTTTTTTTCTTTTTCTTAATTTCGTTATCACTGTGAATTCAATGCTCAACTTTATGTTTCTTATAATCAACGCTGTCATCATTCATCTGTTGAATGCGCTTTACATTTTTCTTTTTTCTTTGATCTTGGCTTGGAATTAGTTTCTTTGATACCTGTGAGAAGTTTCATATATATAAAAGGAGTATATTCACATTTCTTATAATTTGAGCTTTGAAGAGATTCCATATTTTCTGCTGATAAACTAAATAAAAAGTACTGATTTTCTTTCATTTAGAACCAGAGATGCAAGGTGATGAACATGAGGTGCATGGCATGGCGAAAAGAAGCCATATATATTTTCGTTTTACTACATTTTAAAAATGTTTTTATTATGCTAATGATTTTACAATCGTTTAAATTTATCTTATTTTCACTTCTTTCTTTTTTACAAATACTTTATTTGTAATAACCATTAAGATTCTAAGTGCCCTAATTACATTTTCTCTCTCATTTTTTTATCTTGATTGCATCAAATAAGAAAAAAATAATCTAAGAAGTCATACTAATGGATAAAATTGGATGCTTGTGTTATGCATATCATGAGGAAATGAAATCACATAAACTATCTATAAATAAGAGAATTCGATTGGTCTTGATTTGTGTAGTGAGTGAGAAAGTGAGTGTTGAAACGTTGGAATATATATTGATAGCTTCATTGTTGTTGTGATTAAAGTTGAAGAATGGATAGCGGTGTAGGGTACAAATTAACAGGGATTAGGCAGATAGTGAGGTTAAAGGAAATGCTGCAGAAATGGCAGAACGTGACTTTAGGGCAAAAAGCTTCGATCCCCACCATTTCTGATCAAGTGCCTAATAACGATGGAAGTGGATTGCCACTGATAAACAAAAGGGTAGTGAATATTATGAACACCGAATCTGACACAGAAGATAGCTGCCAAAGTCCTGAACCGCTTCCACCACCCGACGTTCCAAAGGGATACTTGGCAGTGTATGTTGGACCTGAGCTTCGAAGGTTCATCATTCCCACCACTTATCTCAGCCACTCTCTCTTCAAAGTTTTGCTCGAAAAAGCTGCAGACGAATTTGGCTTTGATCACAGTGGAGCCCTCACCATCCCTTGTGAAACTGAGACCTTCAAGTACCTACTCAAGTGCATCGAGAATCAGCAGAAAGACCAACTCAATGATAAAACTTCACAACCTGAAAGCTCGGGAACTGTGGAAGAGTAAGTAGTTTTCCAATATTTCTGCACCTACGTCCAAAATCATAGCCTGCCTCAAGGTGCAAACCTGGATCTCCTTCCTATACCATTTTTTTTTTCTCATTTCTTGTGCATATCATTCTAGTTAGGAATATTTTCAAACACCTTGCACGCAGTTGTTATTAAAACTCCATTTATTCTATGTTTTGGTAAACACACTTTTCTAACTCAACTCGTTTTGTTTATTCATGTGGATATATATGGAACCACTCCAATTTTTTTTTTTTTTTCACTAAACCATTTAGGAATGTCAAAAGCAGCATTTTATGGCCTATATCATACGCAAAAGTTAAATTAAATCTAGCTGTCATGTGCATTTATTTATTTTAAGTAAAACGTTTATACATATCTCAATATCACAAAAATTAGTTTATAAAATAAGATTTACACTTCAATTATAATGTCTATTCTCTTCAAATCATGTTTAAAGATGTGACTTAGTGTATTTCTTTATGTCTTTTAGATTTATGCATCGATCTGAGCATATGATGGATAAAGTGATACACCAGTACGAATATTATTCCTTCTACAGTTATTTTATTGAGATCATAGCAAAGCAAAATATGCTTCCAACTTTACTACATTTTCAATGACTTATCGGCTTCTCATTTCACAAAAAGTTGTACGGATAATTTTTTTTATAATTAAAATAGGATAACAGAATTTATTATATTTTATATTATTTTGTTAGAAACAAAGGAGAATTTTTCATTAGATTCATTGGCACAGTAACAATGTAAGAAATAAAATAGAAACGAAAATTATGTAGTTGAAAGAAAAAATAAGAGGTAAAGAAACCAAATTATAAATAATGAAAGTATTTGGAATAGAAAATTTATGAAAGGCATGCCAATCAGATTCATTGTTGCTTCCAATCAGATTCTCGGGGCTCAGTAACATATGTTGCATGATGAGAGGGAAAATAGTAAGAAATATAATGATTTTTTTTGGGAGATTATTTGGTTTAAGAAAATGAAAAAAAAAATTGAGATAAAATTACCAAAGTACTCTTTAATTTATTATGTATAATAAATTAAAATTTGCTATTGGTGCAGCCAATTATGCAAACCTATAATTGATTACTAAGTATTGAGTTAATCTACAATCAAAAAAGAATGTCATAAATTAGGATGTAAATTATGATCATAATCAGTTATAGTTAAGTTAGAATTTTTTGTTGACGTTATCATTTACATAACTACATACTTAATTAACTATTGTAAAACATAATTAATTTTGTTTTAAGATATAATCAATTGATTAAGACCGATCCTCTTGGTTGTGGACTATTACAAGCGTGTCTTGTAATTGCATATATTCTTCAAAAATAACCTACAATGGATTGTCTACTCTATTACCATATAATAGAAGAAGGATAATAAGGGTATTTTGAATTTTATGAAAGTGCAGATAGAAGTTATGGGGTGCAAAAAGAAATACTAAAAAAGGCTTTCAATTCTGCCCAATGTGTATGTTTACTCTTTAGATTTGGGCTTAAAAAATGAGCTTACGATCACTCTGTTTCAACTTTTATATGCTAATAAAGTTAGAACAAAAAGGGAAACTGAAGTCATCTAACGAAGAAGATAGTAATGTAAATTAAATTTGAAAGTCAAAGAAACTATACTTAAAAAAAATATGATAGTACGTGAAAAGTGCTTTCTAAATTATTTTAATTAAAAAGAAGTGTTTACAAAACTACCATTTAGCTTCTTAAACCATGTTTTCAAATAAGGTTGCAAAACTACCCTAAGTTTAGTGCGAGAACTATGTTTTTATTTCAAATTGTTTTACCTTTAAAAAAGGTGGACACAACTTTTTTCGAAAACTATCTGATTATAATTTTATTATATATATAGATATATATGATGTTACTTAGTATCGTACAATTTCTTTGTGAATTAATCAAGAATAAATTTGGATTGAGTATATATGTTGGAAGAGTTAAATTTATTTTTTTCCCCTATTTTAGCATTATTGTTTCTCATCGTCTAACGTAAATATACAGTGTTGTATTTTTATATTATATTCTTAACGAATTTAAATTAAAATACATTTGATTTTCTTTAAATTTACTTAATTTATTTATCTATTTATTTGGAAAAATATATTATTTTCATTTTATAGAACATGAAACGCTATTCTTTTACATTAATTTATTATAATCAATAATACCATTATTATATGTAAATGACTCGATCATGCTCTTGAACAACGTATTAGTCTAGTTTTAGAAATACTAATAAAGCCCAACTATTATTTCAGGATTCACTGTTCATTAAATTAAAATTTCTAATAATTATTTTGTTTTTCTTTAAAATTATTTTTCTTGTCCAATAACCCTGGTTCGGATTTTAGTTTTGTTATGGGTTAAACATATCTGATAGATAATTGAGTTACTTAAATATGTTGCCAGGAATTTGATTTTTTTTTTTTTGAACTACGTGTATGAAGAAATTTCTTCATTGTTTTTTTCATCCCGAAAGGAATCTCCAACAATCGGTTAAGAAATATCATTGTTGAAAATAAAACTTTTTGTATATATATAATATGATCTTATTAATTTTTTTGCCAAATACAATAATTGACGCATACAGAAGAACGGAAGGAGAGAATTTGTCCTATTTGATTATTTTTATAATATAAAAAAAAGTTGTTGTACCTCTGAATATTATTTCTATTTCAATTTTCCTATGTTTTTTTATCTCTTGATATATTAAGACTTGCCAAAATGGTTTAAGGTGGTCACGAAGGGCCAATATTGGTTGTTATCAAATTTAATACTTTTTTTATTGGCGATGTCAAATTATTATATTATTTTCATATAAGTTAGTTTGTTACAAATCATATTTTGACATTGTTTAGTTTGGTCAAATTTTAAAATTTTTCTTTTTGGCTAATATATATGGTTCATGTTGTTTATAATAATGGTTTTCTCCTTTGAACTCTTCAGGACTAGAGGGTATTTTAATAGAAGATGTTTAAAAAAAATTCTTCAAATTCAAAATATAATTATAGATAATTTTCATTTGACTCGTAAGGAAAAAAAATATTATTACATTAGTTTTTCAATGTGTGCTGTCACCGTAGTCCGTGTCGTAATATTTTTCAAAATAATTAATGGGGCTTAGTATAATTTAGGTTGAATAGTTTTTTCAAATAATTAATGGGAATTTGTGTAATTTAGGTTGAATATTTTTTTATTTGACTAAATATAGTTATTTGTTTATATAGAAATTAATTAATGGAATTAAAAGAGAAAACAATTAATAGATCTTTTACAATTACTTTAATGAAGATAAGAATGTTAATATTAGGTATGATCAGAAAACGTTTTCGTTTCTATCGTATAGGGTCTTATATAATAGTCGTTTTTAAGGTTATTTTATCCAAATTAAAGAAATCATTTAATTCTTCTATTTTTAGTGTCATTTTTAATAAAATTTATTCTTTCTCTTTAAAAGATGTTCAATATATACTAAAATAGAAATAAGAGTATAATTGGAAAAAAAAAAACATTATCTAGAAATTTTAAAAAATGTCAAATAAAAAAAATATTTCAAAAGTCAACTATTATATAAGAATTAGGAGTGTTTTTTTTAATAAAACTCTATATTTTCTTTATTTTCTTTAGAATATAAAATTCTAGAGACTTATATACTATATTTTCTTTATTTTTTCTCATTCGTAAGTAGACTTTAGATTGAAAAATAAGTCTCTAGAATTTTATACTCTAAAGAAAATATAGTTCCCCAATACTAAATTAAATATATCATATATATTTTAGTTGTATGTTTTATTATAAAAACGATTCCCTCGTGTTCACAATCATTTTATACTTTTTGGTAGGAAATATATTGAACTCATCTACTCGTAGATAAAAACAAAATAAGGTACACGACAAGTTGACAACTCTGATTAAGTTCATATTTTTGTGCCATGACTCAATTTTTAAATACTTTAATTTCAGTTAACTATATATATAATCTTATAATATAAATATAAAAATGGCATAAAGCCAAAAGACAAGAAATTATAGTTTAAAATGCATTCCATCCATATTTTTTTTCTACCAACTTTTTTCTATTTTATTTGTATGTTCATCTTTCGTTCTATTCTTTATTTGCTTTTTGCTTTCTTTTTATTCTAATAGTGGAAGGTGGAGTGTTTTCCTCCAACAAAAGTTTTTGCCGATAGAATATAGCTGGCACTCAGAACCTGCTCAACTTTTTATGCTCAAATTTCACACCCAAACGTTTATAATAAAAAAGATGAAAAAAAAAAAACTCATTTTTAGTTAAGAAATAGTAATAACAATGGCATTTATTCTTAGGACTACCCTAAAATGTTCTATCTTAGTTATTGCAATGTTTCTGTTTTGACAGTTGAAACGTACACAGAATTGGAGAAGAAAGTGAATGAGTGAAATGGTGGTTTTATGTGCAGTTCAGATGTTTGAGAAAAAGCCTGAATGATGATGAGCACCGCCATAATATGGCAGCTGGGAAACGCGTTGCAAACTTGGATATTCAGCTTACACGTTTTCCCTCTCTACTTTTAATTCCCAAAATCTAAAGTCTTCAATCACTTCAACCAAAACCTTTGTTCTTTCCCACACTCACCAACATCTCCAACAAACTAATCATGGCTAATCAAATAAATGTATATTTCTATGCCAGATACTATCATCTCTGCAACTTTACAGAGGTTTAGTTGATAAAAATATTCTCTAACAACTTTTTAGATGAAGAAGCTTTGTTTTGGTACCTAAATAAAAGCTGTTGACTTCACTAATGTCTAAGAATATGAACTCTTACTGTAGCCACCTAAGCCTACAGATTTCCTAGCTTCGTGGTTTTTCTGAATACTGTGGAACATTTTTTTAGTACTATATTTGGCTCAATTAGATGAATCAGAATGTTCCTTTTGAAAAATAGGTTAGTAGCCAATAATTAATGTTACTCTTGGTTTCACACTATAATGTTGACCACTGAATTTTGGAGTTATTTGTGTGTTACCTTAAGTCACTCAAATAAGTTGATCAATTTCAAAGTCTACTTGCCCAATGTAATGGGTTGAAAGTGACCCATTTGGATGATGGTTTGTTATAAAATCTTCAACAAGTGTCCATTCTCTCGAGTGTAAAAGCCATGAAAAGTTAAATCACAAAGTTTGCATTTAATTGCAGAATGTTCACCACCAGATATACCCACACCTACAGAATACATTCAATTAATGAAGTATAAGGAAAGAAGATAGCATAAAATAACTATGGCTTTATAGTAGACAAAGTGAAATTCCATGAAATGAATGAGTCCAATCCTTTAACTATAAAACAAATGGACAACACATCTCTCCTTTTGAAAGTTAAATATTTAAGAAAAAGAGAATAGATATGCATGTATCTTAAATAAAGAAATGTCGTTGAGGTTATTCATGTATTAAAATAAAGAAATCTCGCCGAACAGCCAACCATCCTTGCAGGAAATTTTAAAGTTCAAAAAACAAAATATGAAGAAACCTCGTGAATGAAAGGAGCTGAAGAAAATGGAAGTCCGAATTGAGTCAGACCATACAAAAACAAATAAGATGTTTTTATATGTCTAATAATCCCACATCCCATATCATTTAAAAGAATATATAAAGAATAATTTAAATACGTTATTTTCTTTCAATCGTATCAAATATGTTAAAAGATAAAATTATATATATATATAGTATAAAAAAATCACTACAAAAAAAATTAAAATTATTGATGAAATTTATCGATGGATGTATTTTTGTCAGTACAGTTGTATTATCAACGAATTTTTTTGACCAATTTTGATATTTTAATTATTGTCAATAATATAGATTTTAATTATCAACAAAAAAAAAATTATTGGTAAAATTCGTCAGTAATACAAATTTAAATTACCGATGAAATTATTTATCAATAAAATTTGTCAATAATTACATAACTTAAAATTCGTCGATAAATTGAGGTTGGTTAAAGAGTAAGAGAAAAGAAGAAATAAAGAAGAAAGATGAGAGAAAGAAGATGATGATAATTGGCATCAGTAATATCATTTTTTCTTGTAGTGGATAATTGTAAGAAATAAGATGTTTTTTAAATTTGAATTTTAGTAGAATCAGTTATACAAAATTAGTAATTTATGTCACCAAATTTACATCTAACAACAAAGAAATTCACATAAAAAAATCAGTGTCATTTTTCAAATAAATGAAATTGATTTACATTGAATTTATTATTGTCTTATGTAAAATAGATTATTTTATGTCAAACATAGAATTTGACATAAATAATCTATTTTAGGTTGGACAATAAGACTTCAAACATAAATTTCTTTTTATATATCAGATCGGAGGTTTTTATACTCATTTTTCATTGTCCAAAAACATCAAAAATATTCTTGGGAGTTAGGATTTTTCTTCGACAACGAAATACTGGTGGTTTAGGGATTCATGTATGTGTTGTCATTGACTTTGCTCCACGATTAAGATATGTTTTTTATTCTTTTCATTTTTATTTCTCAATAAGATTCTTTATTGGGGAATTCAAATATGGCTTCGCACCAATATCCCCTTTATTTATCATATTTTTCATTATAAGAATACGTTGTAATAGTAAAAAAAGTTTTTTTTTTTTTTACTTTTATGACATTTAAAATCAAAATTGAACCTTAGTTCTTACCTTGGTTCATTTCTATCACTAATAAAAAAAGTTAGAATTAAATGAATATTTCTGAACTTGTTTCAGTTTGAAGTACTACATACCAAATGAATGATTTTGAAAAATTTGAAGAAGAGTTGATGAATAGAAAAGCCAAACTAAGATAGAGGTTGGACCACAGGAGAGAATATTAAGTTGAGCAGGTTCAAAGGTATCCATATTCCAAAGGTATTAAATACTCTTACATTGGATTCACTTGTGAAGACTTATTGTTCAAAGGGATTGGGGAGGCATGACTTGAGGGTGATAATCATTGTAACATAATATAATCAATAAGATCATCATATAAAATTGCAAAATCGTATAAATCTATGTTTTCTTTAGATTTATTGTTACACTGCCTTTTCACCTTCTTGAGTAAATGAATTCAAATTAAATTAAACATAAATCTAACTAAATGTTAATGTAGTTAAAATTTTTCATTGTTATGTGTGTTGTCATCATATTTTATCCAATTAGAAAATAATACAATTATTATTAAATATCATTTTTCAATTAAAATTTAATATAAAGTTGAAACACCACCCAATTAAAAATTAATATATATTTTTTTTTTAAATTTTCTTTTTTCTTCAAGCAGAAATCTTTTATACACGAAATATTTATTTTATCTCCATAATTTAATTTCAGTCCTCTTCATATCCCTCGTACTTTATTATTAAAATTTTAAATGTTAAAATTAAATTAATTTCTACTCCACTATAAAGCAATAATTTTTTTATTAATAAAACATTTACTTTGCAAAAAAAAAAAAAACCCAGCATATTTTCTTCCCGTGCTCCTTATTTAGTGAACAAACATCCACAATTTAGGATCGTATTTTACTTTAAAGAAGGTTAACTAGTATCCACTGTTTAAGGTATAATCATTGAATATTAAATTTTATAAAAGTTCATAAATAATCATAATATTAAAATGAATTATGACTTTAGTAATTAGTAATTTTTAATGTATTTTTACTTTATTTAAAGGATAAAAATACCGACAAATGTTATACACATAATAATCCATTTGATGAAAAAAAATAAAAAATAATTAAACAATAATAATAATATTATATTTTAATGTACTAAAATATAAATATAATTAAAAAATTCATTAACCCAAAATAATTTTTTTTATTACCGATAATATTATGTTAATTATTTTTTATCTTCTTTATTAAAAAAGAAAGAATATTCTATTTTCTGTTAATTTAAGTTTTTTATGTTTAATTATATTTTAACTTTTAACAATATTAAAATATAATTATTTTATTATTTAATTTTTTTATGTAATAAATAAATTATCAATTATAGTTGTATAATATTAGTGGACATTTTATTCTATTAATAAAATAAAATTATGTTAATATTTATTAATTAAAATTCATATAGTATTATAATTATTTATCAATTTTTATAAAATTCGATTGTTTATTAATTACACCTTAAACGGTTAGAATACTATTTAGTAAGACCCACTTTTAATGTATAATTAATTTTAAAAGACTTTTTACTTTTATTTTAATTTGAAAAATCTAAAACATTAATAAAAGAAAAAAAAATGAATATAGAAATTTGAAACTCAATTTAAAAATATAAAATTGAAAATAAAAGTACTGTAACATTTTTTTTATATTTTTGAGACTCAACTAATTCATTTAGATGAACTCAGCAGTTAATTTGACATATCCCTCCCTAATAAAAAACAAAAAATATATATATATATATATATATATATATATATATATATATATATATACTTTACTATTCTAAACAGAATTTTAATGAATAAAGTAGAAAAATATTTATTAATTAAAAAACCCACTTATTATTATTTTCGCAAATTGAAACATGTATATTTGATTTTAGAAGAGCCACACAGTATTATGGGTGTGTAGGGTATAGAAAAAGTGATCTCATAGTCACGGTTGCTGTAACCGCTCTCATTCTCCGCTAGACAACGGTGCCACCAAACATTAGCTAACTCCTAAACAACACATACACAAACATGCTATGCTATCAAATACTAAATATGGTAAAATAAAACTTCTTAGTTTTTTTTATTATTGTTCTTCAAATTTTTGTGGTGCTTCTTATCAGTGACATTCTTCTATTCGGTGATAATCTCTCATATCTGTGATGGTTAAAATTAAAATATTTTGTTGTGGTTGATGAAGATGAACAGCATACACGAGCACAAATTCACAATTACAATGGCAAATTGAAAAACTCTTTCACTCAGCAGGCGTAAAAATCGGCGAGTTCATCCAGCGACTCAGGTTGAGGATCGGCGTTGTGGAGCATCCAGAGCAAGTGTTCAAACAGAACAACCTCGCACGCCACGTTGATGCTGTCTTCCTCCTCCTCCGAGCTGCTGTCGCGGGACCTGTCCACCAGCTCCCGGAACAGCGGGTGTCCGATAACCTCCGCGCTCACCAGGTACTGCCGCCGTGTCTTCCCGACGTATACGGGGCGGAGCGACGAGGAGTCACCGTCGCTGGCTACGGAAGTGATGGTGGCTTGGCTCTGTTTGCTGCTGAAGGAGTTCCATTTCTTGAGCACTGACTTCAGCTTCGTTAGTTTTCCTCCTTTCGACATGGTTGAGGTTGGAGCTTCGAGAATGACGTTGTTGTTGTTGTTATGGTTTGACTTGTGAGAATGGGTTTGTGAGAACGTGAAGAGGCGTTGCGTTCCTTGGTATTAAAAGGGAGGGAGAAGGGTGAAATAGTCATAACATAACTGGTGTAATTTAGAATTGGGAATTCGAAAGTGGCCAACATGAAAGCTTGGCCTTTGGACTTTGGAGTTTGGTTGGTGTGAATTCTGGATGTTGTTGTTCAAATATTGTTGATGCATTCTTTTATCTCTTTTAGGTGTATATTTGGCTCCTTCTTTTTCTTTTATAAGTTTAAGACTTAATTAGGTTTTAATTATTTTATAAATTTCAATTTTTTTAATCGACTTTATATTAGAAAAGTATTATTAGGTAAACTATTCAATTTTTTTTTTTAATTTTGTATAATTATATGTTAATAAAATTATGTAGTTATTATTTTTATTTTTTATTTTTTTTAAATAAAATCATGTTAGATGTCAGGGTAAATTTTTGACATTTAAGTTATGTTATCATATCAAAGTTTATTAATCATTTATTACACATGAAAATTTATTAAAAACAAATTATGAAAAAGGACTACACTAAACCATAATAAAAGTTACATTTTATGAAACATAGGCAAAATATTATAAAAAAAACATAAATAAATACATAAAGGTAAAATATTAAACAAATTATATTATTCTATATGAATGAAGGTAAATTAGTTAATTTCTAAACACAATGACTTTCTTAACAAAAAAAATATGAGAAACTTTGAACTTCTTATATGGTTACATAAATATCCTCCATAAACTCAATATAAATAAAAGTTTGCATTTAGGTCCCCGTAAACTTAACATAAATAAAAGTGAAAATTTCTAAAAAAAGTTGAAAAACTACTCATATTTCACTCTGACTTCCTTTACAAATAGTGACCGACCCAAAAAGCTAAATTAGGACAATCACTAGTTGCACCATTAGTATTCACCTTTAACCAATTAGCAGATGGAACTTGATTTATGACATCCATAAATGAAGCCACCCGACCCTCCTTTGTTTGAATATTGGAAAATTTCAACACCAAAAAATCAGAGATAATATTACTCATATGCTTCTTAGATTTATTCTGAGTGATACACATTAACTTCTTAATTTGAAAAATAACTCAAGAAAACGCAATTGGTGTAAGGCCCACATATATTCTACCCCTTTTATTTTAAGGGTTGCCCCAATCTATTGGGCCTAAGGGCTGGCCAAAAAAAGGAATTCAAACCTAATCTGCCCTAACCCACTCAATCTATCTCATTTCAGAAAAACAGAACTCCCTACTCCTTTCTTGAGCAGCTGCGAACCTCTGCTAGGGTTTTGCTTCCACTTTTACATTGAGCTAGAAGGACTCCGTTGTTCCACGTAATTTAACCTCCCAATTGTTTTTCCCCTATTCTAGCTCTGTTGTCTTGGTTTCAACTGAAGTTTCCTTTATTGATCCAGTTTCCCCTTTGTTCCACTAATCTCCAGTTCACTGAGCTAACCTCGAAGTTGTTGTGCTCGATAGTTTTGGTTTAGAAGTCTTGTGCTAGCTTATTTTCAGGTAAGGGAACCTAGAGTCTTTAGTACTTTCCATAGATTTACCCATTTCTAGTCGTGTATCATGTTTTGTATGGATTATATGCTGTTGTGAATATGTGAAATGCCTGGTTGTGTTGTGTGGATATGTATGCATGGATGTTGTAGGGAAAACAGTGGTGAGACCTGATGTTTTCGCCCAAGCGAGCCTGTCTCGCCTATGCGAGACTTGCAGGAACATGCTAGGTTCGTGCTCGAGCTCTCGCTCAGGCAAAGAGCTCTCGTTTTGAGCGGGGTGACATCTCGCCCAAGGGAGAGGGGCTCGCCTAAGCGAGAACGTGTGGGAGCCTTAGCATGTCGCTGCACTTTTGGCCTAGGCGAGGAACCCCACCTTTGGGCGATGGGTGGTCTTGCTCAGGCGAGTTGGTCTCGCCTAAGCGAGCATTCAAAGAACCTCTCAGGCCCTCTGTCGCGGTCTCGCCTAAGCGAGAGTCTACAGCTTGAGCAAGGGCACTCCTCTCGCATGAGCGAGGACTCCTAGCTTGAGCGAGATCCACTGCATGCCACATTGTTTTCCTCTTATGGTTGATTTTTGGTGTTTTGATTGGTTAGTTTGTTTTATTTACAGACTAAGGCATGTAATTCTGCATGAAATTCTAGTGGTTATGAATTGGATTGATGTGATTGTGTGATCTTGGCATGTGAAACAAATGAGATGGTTGGTAATCAAAGTGACATGGTATTGATATGAGATTAAGTTCTATATTCATGGTTTGGGAAGAACGAGTGGGTATGGATTCCACCTGTGATATGAATGAGTGTTGGTTACAGAGGTTGGCATAAGGTTTCTATGCATGATATATATTACTGGTTGTTTGAATATGATTGGTTTGTTCTCAGTACGCAATTCCACGGGTCTCTAGGTGAGACCTCATGATGGTGCTTCAGTGGTCAAGACGTAATTCCATGACCCCTGTTAGTGGGAGTTCATGGTGGTGCCCCATCTATATAATTTAGTAAGGATTCAAGGTAAGGTTGCATCCTGACGCTCTAATGAGTCAGTTAATCTCATGTAGAGCGGACTAACTCTTGTGGTGAAAGTAGCAGGAGGCCTGAAACTCATTAAGGGCTAATCTTGTGTGGGGGGATTGAGACATTATAACACTTGTAACACTTAGATTGGGGGTGAGTAGGAAAATCCACCACAAGTGCAAGCATCCGCTGAATCCGACTAAATTATACATATCTGGATGAGTCGTGCCGAGTCTTAATGTATTGTTTGGTAGGTCATAACATGATTAGATGATGTATGTATAATTGACTATGAAAGTGTATATGATTGTATGATAAAACTATTTTGGCTTTAGCTTACCCTTCTGTTATTTGTTATGTGTTACGTTGTGTGGTTCTCTCTTTTTGTGATGGATTCTGTTAGTTGGACTCTCCTTTAGGGCTCTGGCCCATGTGACTTTTGCTCTTGGGCTTTATTTCCAAATGTTGTTGTTTTATCATTGTACTTGTTTGGCATCGTGGTGTGTCCCCTTTTTCTTTTTGAACTTCCTTTGGATAATTGTAAGGAGTAAGGTTTGAACTCCTAGACCGCGTTTCTATATTATTTTGTGTGACACTTCCTTTAATTAGCTTTATTAATTAAATGGAGTGTTTCAATTGATCCTAAAATCTACTATGATTTCTCATCCTCAAAATCATTAAAATAACTACAATAATAACATACACTTTAATTACTTTAATAGAAGGACAATAAAAAGACTTCATAATCTGAATAACAAAATTTAAAAAAGAAAACTGCAAATCTTGAAAAACTTCCTTCAAACATTCCAATAACCATATAATAGAATAATGAAAGAACAAATGAGAGAAAGATTTAACATTATTACAACACTCATGTTTTTTGAATCTTAAAATCAATATATAGACGAGCATACAACAATTTCCAAAGAATCAAAGTTCTAGCTAGTGACATATCATTCAACAAATCAAGTTTGCAACGTTTTGGGAAAGCACACCAACATTGTCTATAATTCAATTGGGCACATACTCATTAAGCATTAATAAAAAAAAAATCAAATTAACTAGCAACAAAAAATGAAAGTTTCAGTGAGTACCTATTCAGGTCGAACTAACAAAGTATAACCTTATTCTATAAAAATAATACATTTTAATCAATTTAGATACCCAAATATAAAACCACCAATGTCATTCTATAATACAATTACATAATATCCATTTTTCTTTTCGAAAACAACATATGCATTCTTAATATCGTGTCAAATTAACAAAAATTTAAAAAACATATTTTTTTACTTAATCTTAAGAAATTGAGTAATTATGAATTAATTTGTTTTTTTTTTTTAATTTCTTTTGCTTGTCGGTCAACTCGTTTTTTAAAATAAAGGAGTTATATAATTGTGAATGGGAAGAATTTGAAAAAAATCAAATAAAAACGAGAATATACAACGGTAATATCTTACGTACAGTAGTTAGATAACAACAACAAAAAGTTATTTTAAACACGTAATAAAACAAAACAAAAATCTAAAATTAATTAAGCCTAAATTTAATGAATGTAATGCCAGTTTTAATATCGATTAATAAGTGTCCATCTTCATTTTAATTTGAAGTTGAAAGTGACATTTGATGATATGAATTCATGTCTTAACTATAAACACAAATTCTTGTTAAATTCATAATTTTTACATATTCTTTTTTATTAGTACAACTCATACCATTTCTCAAAATCAAATTTACTTGTAAGGATCAAATTTAGCATTACTTTTATTTTCTTACATCATTCATTAAGTCGTAAATATTTGATCCATTTTTTCATTGGGAAAAAAAATACAAAAATAAGGCAGTTCAATTTAGTTTTTTTTTTTTATATAAAACAAAATACTATATGAAATCCTCAAACTTTCTCACTTTCTCTCTATCGCAACTTTGTGGATAGAGATTATTTAAATCATGATTATAAAACTGCGTGAGTCAAGTGTTAAATATGTTTTATATATCAAACGTTGCATATATTCATTTTTTATTTAATAAATTTTGTAGAATAGTGCGATGATTTGTAAGAAAATTTGTAGAACTTTCTCTTTTACCGAACAGAATTACAAAATTTTGTCCATCTTTGAAAAAATAACTTTTTTTCTTGGGCCTCTGTATATTCAACATCTAGAACAAGCTACCCAAAATAACTACTTGAACCAAATTGGACGATTTTTGGACCCTCATGTTTTTGTTGTCATTACTTATGGCCGCACCGCAGATTCTTCCTGCACCTCCATAAATTTCTTTCTGCACTCCTATATAAATAAAATTCCATTTTTGTCTTTTTTTTTTAAATTATACTATGAAAATCAAAATTGACTTTACCATAATGTAATCCCGAAGTTGTATTTTCTTCTAAAAATACTTTCAAATTATATAATTTAAAAACCAAAAACAACTTTTAAATTATGCAATTCGAAATTAAAAAATAATAAAAAAGAATTTCAAAGTATTTTATTAATAAAAGATGTCTTTTAGATTGTACAACCTGAAAATTACTTTTAAATTTTGAAAATAATTTTTGAATTGTACAACCTATAAAAGATTAAAAAAATGATTTCTTTTTTTATATATGTGTCTAGGAAAGATTTATAGAGGTGGGTGGAGGAAGAAACTGAATAAGTACACCCCACAATTGTAAAAGCCCTTATTTGTACACTTGGCTTCACTAGCACAATTCATCAGAATAAAATGGTTTAGCATTTTATTTCTTAAAAAAAAGAAGAGAAAGTTGCATCATTATTTGACCGAATTGAGAAGTAGCAAGAATAGTTAGCTTGTTGGCTTTATTTCTCCATCAGAATAAGGTTGTAGCAGGCACCTTATAAAGCTGCAAACCTCAATCACTCACAACCACACGACGTGTAACGTACATCACCCAACACATCACATAACTCAAAACTAATATATGTCGACTGCGACTTTCTTAAATTTCATAAAACCTGCTCATGTGAGAGAATATGAGATTCTCAACAACACAGGATCCCATCATGTCTTTTCAGTAGTGCAGATATTTTTCCTTTCTTTATAACTTCATTTCTAATTCGTTACATCGATCAAATTCAAGATCATCACTAAATATCGAAAGTCTTCCATTAAGATAATTTTATAATATATAAATAAAATATAATTTATAGGTCAGTTTTATGAAACTGAGTTAACTTAAAATTCATTTCTAATATGGTAGTATCAAAATCCCTTTTTAAAAAAGTCTATTTCACCTGTAATCAATTTTGTAAGATTAAATTAAACTTCAAGTTCATTTCTAACCCTAAATAAACCCGATATTTGCGAGAATCGATCCAAAATTACTTACCTTTATACTCTCCGATTATAAAGATAATATCTTCTCAAATTAAAGCTTAATCCAAATTGGAAAAAGTAGATTAATTGTTTATTTAGTTTCCTTTCAAATATCTTACATGTTGAAGTAGGAATCGTGAGATTCAACCAGAAAGCAGAACAAGAAAATGATAAAGTGAAGTTGAGGGGGAACTGTAGACCAATGAGCACTGAATTGATGGGGGCTCAACACCCAAATTCAAAGATTCCAATCATATTCGATGTTGCAACGACGATAAAGAATAAAAATGACATTTTTTCCTTTCACTTTTTTTTTTCTGACCCAGAACCTAAGCAAAATATAAAAACAAAGACACTCTTTTTAGACTCTTTAAATCCAAAAGCTGATGACAATCAAAATCAATGGCGTTATTTATGAAAGAAAGCTCCAAAAGACCAAAAGCCGGTTTCTCCATCGATTTTCTCTTCAACAATATGATTTTACTCTTCAATGGCAAGGGGAACAGACTCAGCCTGAGATCACAAGAATCACATAATCCATTAGAAAGTAGAGATTTAAGCAGAGCTCAAACACCAAATCTAGTTCATAAGTGAAAAGTGAAACCATTGAATTAACAGTGGAAATGAGAGAAGAAATTAACATACCAATTTGCGGTACTTGAGAGCATAGAACATCTCGAGGTAACGTTTGCTCTCACGGCGTTCAAGGTTGGTGACATGCTTCCAGAAGCCATAGACACCCGTCAGTGTCAAGAGCCTCTCAGAGTAAATCTGCCATGTGTACCTGTGCAACAAATGGAGAAAAACAGAAACCTTAAATACACATGAACATTGATTTATGCTCTTTTTGATGATGTTTGTGAGTATTGTTTTTGTTTAGTTTAATGCAATGTGCATACTTCTCTTGAATACGCTTGAGTCCTCCCTGAGAGATTGTGTCCCAGTGAGATGGGTCTGCTTTGCTCTTCTCAAAGAAGTCAACAAGGAGCTCAGCAGCCTGGTCACCATGGTAGGGATCAATGTGGTATCCAGATTTTCCATGCACGATGATCTCAGCAGGACCACCATTGAATGTGGCAAATGTTGGCAATCCACAAGTCATGGCTTCAACCACTGTCAACCCAAAAGCTTCATAAACTGCAGGCTGAACAAAAGCACCCTTTGTGTCACAAATCACACGGTACAGTTCTCCATTTCTAACTCTGTTCATCTGAGAAGAGATCCATCTGAATTGCCCATTCAGCTTGTAGGTCTCGATCAGGCCGTACATCTTCTTCATCTCAGCCTTCTCTTCCAAGTCCTTCGACTCCTTCCTCCTGTCTCCGGCAACAACAACCAGGTTCACCAACTCCCGGAGCCGCGCGTTCTTGCCGTACCACTCCACAAGTCCCGTGATGTTCTTCACACGGTCAAGTCTTGCCATGGTGAAGATGATTGGCTTGTTGCGGTCCTTCAGTACACATCTGTTACAACAATGGGGAAAATTATTTTCTATCTAAACAATTGGGAGATGATAAAGACAAGAGTTGAAGGAACAAGGAAAAGAAACTCACATGTGTTCCTCGTTCTCCACTGAGCTGTAAAGAAGCTCTTCAATCTCAGGGTGGAAATTTGTTAACCTACGCTCAGTTTCGGTGTATGGGAAGTATATGCCCATGTCAGCTCCTGGAGAGACAATGTTGAACTTCGGATCAAAGACATCAATGCCGTGAACAACTCGGTAAAGACCAGGAAGGGTGAAGGCAGTGTGACTCTCGTACTGTCCAACAGTATCCTTGCTGCACAAGAAACAATACAGATGCACGAGTTCATTTCAGTGAGGTAATCAAAATATCAAAATAGTGCATTCAAAACATAGGAAGTAAAAGGAAAAGATAGTTCACCTTCCAGCAATCTCTTGGAAGGTGCTGGTGATGATAAAGTCTGTGTGGTTCATCGCAAAAAGATCAGCAGTGAATTGGCATGAAAAGTGATATTTCTCTTCGAATTTTTTCCAGTAAATGTCAGACTCAGGGTATTTGGTCTTTTCTAGAGCATGAGCAATGGTACACTGCATTTATCATTGGATTAAAGAAAAAGCTTAATCAGAGAAAAGTGCAAAAAAAAGGTTTCTCCAACATTAACTAGAAAGTAGGTGTCTATATAGACAAACCTGAGTCACTCCTAATTTATGGGCTAACAAAGAGGCAACGATGTTTCCATCACTGTAGTTTCCAACAATCAGATCTGGCTTGGCTTGCAACTCCTTAGCAAGTTCAACAGCAACATCCTAATATTGACAAGAAACATAGTTAAACTGGAAGTTACTTTCAAATGAAACATCAAAACCATTGAACCGAGCAAAAAGTTAAAATTCACCTCAGCGTAAGTCTCTAGGTATGGCCAGACTTCGAATCTTGAGATCCATTTGCGAACAATTCCCTCCTCTGTTCTGAAAGGAACTCGGAGAATGTCACAATATTCAGTATCATATACCCTCTCTAGACGTTGGCCACAGGTTGTTCCTACTGCATCAGGGAGAAGACGAGTGATCTGCAATAAACAGAAATCACAGGCTCAAGTTAGAGAAAATTTCCGTAAGTTAATTTGTCCTAACAACAACACTAGAACATACAATGAGAATACGAGGAGTGATATCCAAGCCTTGTTTCTTGATGCGGTTGAGCATCTCATTCTCCAAGGCACGAACTTGATCCAAGATGTAAACAACCTGGATTAGAGAATGAACAAGTTAAAGCATGCCACACAACCTTAGTAGCTACCAAATTAGTATGAAAATTAGAAAAATGTTGTCTCAACTCAACTAACCTGCCCACCGGTGTCAGGGTATCCCAAGACATTATCTTGGGCAAAGTAACCATGGGGAGAAAGGATTACAACATTGAAGACCATAGGAACTCTTCCAAGGAATGTCTCAAGGGTGCAAGGATCAGGTGCCTCCAGAAGATCCAAGAGAAGCTGGATCATCTCGAGGACCCTCTCGGCGGTGTCACCCCACCCCCTCTCCAAACCAATCTCCCGGAATCTGCTTTCAAATTCTGAGTAGGGCGTTGCAGGAGCAACAGAAGTTAGATATTCTTCTGCTTTTCTTAAAACATGTTGGAGAGAATTCAGATTCTGAACTTTGTCATTCAGCATCATGGTCTGTAACAAAAAAAAAAAAAAAAAAAAAAAATTTATTTCACAAAAAAAAAAAATATTTAAAAAAAAAAAAAAAAAAACAAGACAATTTTCATTATGATCAAAGAAAGTTTGTCAAAATAAAACTGTAAAGGATTGATCAATGCATATCGTGCCCAAATACTTTGAACAATTGAAAACTCCCAAATACACTTGAAAAGAAGCATACCGTGCCCTTATAACTGTGAAGCCTGAGGAATTCAAGCAGCGGCTGCATGCTCTCCTTGTCATGGAAGAGTTTGGCTGAAAGATGGCGGTTGAGGAACTCCACGCCATTCCCAATGGACTTGTTCAGAGTTGGACGAGGGAAAGAGGCATTAAACGGTTCAAAGTCCAACTCAAGCACGAAGTTTCCGTTAGCACTGCATCAAGAGGGAGAGAAACTGTTAAATTGTCTTGACATGCACAACAACAGAGTGAGTACCAAAAAAAACTCTGAACCTTACCTTCCCTCAACAAGCTCCTCCTTGAAACGCAGATACTCAGCAGGACTTAGCTCATCAACGACAAGCATGTGCAAATTCACACGCAGATACTCCCAAACACCAGGCCTTGGTCGAACAGCCAGAGCAACAAAAGGTGGCAGCACTATGGCTTCCTACACAACAAAAACCAATAAAATGAAGAAAAATAAAACTTAACGACAAAAGCGCACAAAACATATTTTGGATGTAACACCCCAGATAAAGAAAACACCAAAAGGGAAAAAGTTACCTGTGTAGATCTCAAAACCTCTCCAAAGGCTCCATCTTGAAGCTTCTTCCTGTTCTCCTCAGGGATTTCTTCAAACTCTGCAATGACCTGGTGGTGTTGCAGGATTCCCTTGCCCTTGGCTTCAAGCCTTTTATCACAACAAGATTTTTAGTGTCATTTTACATTCTTGGACTGAAGCTAATTATTAAATAGACAAGTTTTTTGTTTTTATTTATAGTTATGAGCTACGTACCTTGACAGAAGGGCCAAAATTTCATTCCTGTTACCCGAGAGAGTTTCATCAACCCTCTCGCGGAAAGAGTGAGAGTGCGTCAAAGGATGATGCGCCATTTCTTCAGGGGCAAAACTTCACTGCAGCAACAAAAAGAAAAGCATAAAGAAACTGATTAGAATTGTATGCAACAAGCCACCATAAAAAGGATAAGGTTAGTCACCAAAAGTCAAAAACCAAAACAATGTAGAATTCTTTCTTGTTCTAGAATAGTGTCTTGGATTTCAAATCCTACCAACTACCCTCCCTCCCCTTCCCCGGGTCCAAAAAACATTTATCACAGCACAGATCCTGCTCCTCGTTTAAACTAAGTGTTTGAACGTTAAATTAATCATTGCAGACAGTGAAGATCTTATTACAGGGTCACTCTGCAGAGAAAAATTACTTCTTTTATTTTTATTTTCGTCTGTCTGTAATTTAATTTAATCCAAAAAGGAAATCCTACAAAACAGCTGAACTGTCATAAAAAACCAAGCTTGGGAATGAAACTGAGCCATTAGCTCATCAAAGACAGCATCCCAGAACAGAACTATAAAACTCTCCAACATGTCGTTGAAGAAAACATAAAGTACTAGAGACCCAGGATCATGTCACAGACTCTGATCCAATGGCTGAAACACAATCGATCACTGTGCTAGATCTTACACAGTGAAAGCTGACGTGGCAGTGTGGAACACCCAAAAGGGGAAGGCAATGAAGGAACGAAGACAAACAGAATAACAAAAACAGGAGAGAAAAGCAACAGAAACTGAGGAAAAGAATACCTATGGAAATAGAATGAACGCAAAAAATGAAGGGAGGAAGGAGAAGACGAAATGAATGAATGATAAATGAAGAGGAGGAGGTGCTAATTTATAGGCAACGAGCGCCAAACACAAAGAGAGAGAGACGAACAAAATAAAAAAGGAAACAATTTTCAACAAATTCCATAAAGGTCAAAAGCTTTCTCTCTCTACCAAGGACAGATGTGTAAATGCAACACGTATATAAATTATATTCTACACGTACCTTCAATATTTTGGACCTACATCAGATTAGTCTCATCTTTTTATCCTCACATGACTGACTAACGTACATTTTGTTAATGAAAGGAAAAATATTATTGTGGGTGAACTGATTCAAGCTTATCTGCATAATGTACTTATGTTCTGTTTTTTTCTGGGTGAAAATCTCAACTTGAATCTTTATTTTGATAGTTTTATTCCCTTTGATCTCTGGTGAACATAGGGGTGGGTGCATTTTTGTTGATATGATCAAGCAATAACTTTGTGTCGGTAGATACACTATTACCTAGAACATGTGGTTACTTTTGCTGTAATAGTGGTTAATAAAAAACTGGTCCAGCCCAGTTTTTTGTTTGAACACATTCACCACTTAGTGTTCAACATTACACTGCATGTGATCATCATCATCATCACACAGAAATAACACTCAGAAATAAAGAGTAATGGATAACTGGGTATGATGGAGTGGATAAGGTGCAGAGATTGCTTGTGGGGTGAGGTAGATATTTTGCCATGTAAAGATAAAAGAAAAGAAGATGAGTTTGACATTGTACAGGATTCACTCACCTTGAATGTGAAATGCCAACACCCAGAGGAATGAACAGAGCAAATGCAGTGACAGAAGAAATTAGGAAAAGAAACAAAAGAGAAGAAACGAAAATATCTCTCAATATAGCAAATGAAACGGGTGAATTGAATGGTGAAGAGTGGTGGGTTGGGAAGCCCCTTTTATAGTGAAAAAATGAGAAAGGGTTAACTGGTCATAAATGTCAGAAAGTGATGAAAATCTTAGCAAATTAAAAACAATAAATGGGAAAATGAAATGTACATCATGGTATGTTCATAGTAAAGCAACCCACAGTGTGTGCATGCTGTTGGAAATTTTAAGATTTAAGGTAAAACCAGTGCCTCTGTTTCCGTGAGAGAAACAGTGCATTAGTACAGCTAACCTTGCAGTGGTTTCGGTGTTGTTTTCACGAACCACTTTAATTCTTTTTTTTCATTTCATTTACTCTTTTTAATAAATCCAGCCATGATAATTTATTGTTCATCTCATAATATTAATTTGGAATAATAAGTAATTATTACGCTAATGTGTTGTATTGTAGAATGCATCTGTCAGAAATGGTATTTTGGTTTTTCTGTGGTGCCCATAGTATCTGACCAGTGTCATGTTTTGATTTAAGTCCTTTGCAATTTGCAGTTACTTTTATTTAAAAGTTTATGCAGTGGCGTCCACTTCAACATGGAAAATAATAATAATATTATTATTATTAAGCACTACACCATGCGAAGAACTTTCTAAACACCGTTTCAAAGTGTTATTATATACGTGCCTCTAATATGTCAAAAGCTATAATTTCTATAACAACTTAAAACATCACTAGCAATTGCGTGTTTAAAATTTACTATGATTCATGTTATCTGCACACACATAGTTACACTACTTCTCTTAAGAAAAATTATCTTTTAACTTTTACTTAATAATGTTATCTCAAAAGTGATTTTCCAAATCACATAAATCATATAACTATTTTTACTTGTTTTCAAATTGTTTAATTTTAACAAAAATAACTATATAAATATTTCATACACTAAAAAAATTTATAAATAGTGACTAAATATAATTAATTGCGTGATCAATTTAAATATTAATATATAAACTAAAAATTATTCATAATTAAAATAAATTATATTATGAATAAAAAAATTATTATTTTTTAAATTGATAACTAAAAAAGTTTTTGAGATTAAATATGTTCTTGGTCCCTTAATTTTCAGTGAATTTTGGAATTTGTCCATTTGAAAACTTTATACCAATTTAGTCATTCATCTCTCAAAATACGTGAATTTAATTATTTTAATCAAATTTTGTTAAGTTTATTTGACAATTCAAACACGTTTTATAATAATATTTGACTTAATATTAAAACAAAAACAGTATAAACAACTCAACTACAATCCTGATATGTGTACGAAACATCAAATAAATGGATCATTAATATTAGTTACTAAGATTTTAATTATTACAACAATTAATTTTTAATTAAAAATTGGTCTTTAAATTAGTCTTTAAATATATTTTTCATCATTAAAATTAATTATTATTTAAGATTTTTTTAAGTAATAAATTTGATTTTATTTTTTGTGAGCAATTGTGTGATTTAGACTTAAAGTTTTTTACATACTAAAATGAAAATAATTTTGTAGTGGATAGAAGTAGATTGGTTGGTAAAGATATTAAGATAAAGTGATAGATGGTTAGATGAGATGCAAGTATGATGGTGGATTGGTGGGTATGGAAACTAATTCATTATGTCGGAGAAATCACGTTGTTCTCTACGAATTATAAGATCTTATCGAATGACATGTCATTCTTCTGTTTTACGATCAAACAAGGATTCATGTCATCATGATAACTAAATTTATAAACAACATCAATAGCATGTACAAAACTAAATTAATTATTCTATTTTAAAATCAAACCATTTTAATTCAATAATTTATTAAAAGAATAACGTCTTTTGAGTAATGATTATTAAATGTAGTATTAAACATTATATTATTATATAGAAAATGATATTTTGACTACTAAATTTTGACAATTTTCTCTTATAACATGATGTGTCATCTTCTAATTGGTTTTGAAATATAGAGAATGAAAAAAATGAAGAAATAGAGAACCATTTAGAAGATGACACCTAAAATTTTAAGAGAAAGTTGTTAAAATTTAGTAATCAAAAAATCAATTTTCTTATTATATTATCTGAATAAATAGCTATTATTATTATTATTATTAACCGTTACAACAATACGTTCTCTATGAGTATATTATAATTAGATGAGAGTCGTTTAATCTTAGAAATTGAGCAATAGTACATTAATAAAACTATTTTATTTTTAATTAATAATTAATTATGGAATTAAAACAACAACCACCATCTAATTTTATGTTAAAAACACTTTTTCTTTTTAACTTTTTTAGCAATTTGATAAAAAATTTATTTTGATAAATGTATGTGCTTTATCAGAGAAGAGTGCACGACCTCCGAGGTGACGTAGATAGATCAGATAATTGATATGTGAATACAAAATCAAAAGAATATACATTTGCACGTCATATAAAAGGATCTACATTCTTTTTTCGTGAGAAGATTTAGCATCCATCATGGGAAATCATTAGCCCTTGACTGGGGAGCTTGTTCTAATATACCTAATAATCTCACATCACTTAGGAGTCCAGGTCAATGCTAGTTTAAATACACCTTTCCCATCAATCTTCTAAGACTCCTTTTAAGGATAAGATCGTACGATGTTTCACACTCCAGACAATATACATTGAATGTGATGATTGACCTTAATGATATCACTAAACTTGGGATCGAAACATTTTTGTTGTTTGTGGAAATAAAAACTTTCTTAGTCCTCGATTGGATGACTTATTTTAGTACACTCAATACATCACTTAGGAGTCGAGACTGAAGCTAATTTAAATATCCAAAGCGAAAATATCTTGGATTGGGAGCTTATCGTGGTATACTCACATCGTTTAGGACTCTAAACTAAGGTCGGTCTAAATGCACTTTCCTTTTTCAATCCTCTGAGATATTTTTTAAAAATAAAACAGTAACGAAGTTTTATCTTGTATACAGTAACTTAATTCTCGATTAAAAATTTATTCACGTTAATTAAGAGTTAGAGTGAATATTAGTCTAAATATATTTTATTTCTTCGATCCTCTTATACACCTTTTAAAAATATTTGGTTTAAATTATTTTCGAAAAAGCAATACTTAATGTAGATATGCTCAAATGTTTTACTTCGAATGCATATCGAATAAAAGCGAAGGGTGAATGCGTAAAATTTGATGTGAAACTAATTATATAATTTTACAATAATTATTGCGAAAATGGTGCAGAGTCGCAAACAAGATCCATTTGTTTGGGCAAATCTTGTAAGTGGGTTTAGCCTTTGACATGTCACAGAGGGTCCCACAGAGTGACAGGTGGCGGAACCATCATTGTCTGTCTACGTGGAATTATCTACCAACACGATTTTGATTTGAAAGAATGTTACGATAAGTATAATCTTATTTATTTTTAATTTTATATTCCGCTTAAATAATTTTATTTTGACTTTATTTTTTCTACTTTTTTACTTTTATCATCAGGTAAAGAAATTGGCTAAAGCTAGATAGGAAAAAAAAAATTTGACTCACACGTGTTATAAATGAAATAGTATAAAAGGTAGAGAATGATAAAAAAATAAATTGGAAGGAAAATAAGTATATTATATATATATATATATAATTTAATATTTATATTGGTAATTATTGTAGGAACTATTTTTTACTTTTTTCTTATTATTTAGTAACTATTTTTATTTTTACTATAATTATTTTTATTTTAATTATGTAACAAAAACAACATCTCTATTTCCACTTGCTTTATATAAGTATACACTAATAATTATGCTTCATTTAATATGATTTTAATTATTTGGTATATATGTATACCAAATTTAAATGTTCTTCCATGACATTTACCTTTGTCCTATAACGATAGATATGTTCAATTTATTACTAGAGTAGCTTTTAACTATGATTAATCATGATTTTTTAATATATTTTCACAATCCATGCTTTAAAATATTAATAAATACCATATTTTTTACTTTTTATTCAAATAGTTATTTTATTTTTAAGTTATATTATATTAATTACATTTTTGTAAATTTTAATTAATTTATGGTATCTCACTTAAATCCTATCACTTCAATAATGATCAATCGTAATCAATAATTTATTTAAAGCCAATATAATAAAAAATAAATACATCTATCAAAATTGCATGAAAATGAAAACATCTCTATAGTTAACATCACCCACAAGAAAAACAAAGGTGATGATTGCATCAAATTTTCAATTATGTAAAAAGTACTCCTTTTTTTAGTTAACCACCACTAAATCTTAAGTAACATATAAAAACTAAAAACATTACTTTCAACAATTAGTTAGACCTTTATCAATCGTCACATAAATGATTTTTTTTACAAACCATTAACATGTTTTATGTTACTAGTAGAGTTATAGTATTTCTTTTAAGTATTGGCATTTAGTTATGCTTTTTACACGACTGGCATTTAGTTATTAAATATTAAAAATCTGCAAAATTAATATAATCAATAAATTATTCTAATCATTTCAGTGCTATACAAAGATTAAAAAATATTTATCTCTAAAATCAGATTGGAAAGTACAATTATGATTAATTTAATTAAAAAATAATGTTCTATCTTTCTAAACTAAAGCTTTTAAACTTTCGAAATGAAATTGAAAAATTCAAAATTATGAAAAAATTGAGAAATATACAACACCTATTCATACACTCTTCAAAAGATGTAAATAATAAGTGTCGATAATAGTCTAAGTGTGAGTCAAAGTTTCATATTAGATAAAATATACAAAGTTAAACATTATATAATAATAAAAACCCATAACTTCATTATCTTAAGATTTTTTGTTAAAAATAGTGTCAAATGTGTGTAAGACTAATGTTATATATAATCACAATCTCTCAATAAGTATAATCCATATGAAAAATATATATAAACTCAACAGCGATATCTGAGTCGATGGTTGGAAATAGTCTAAGTCTCACATTAGATAAAATAGACAATGTTAAACGCTATATAAGAATAAAGACTCATAATCCTATTGTCTTAAAGTTTTTGGTTAAAAGTGGTGTCAAATGTCTTGGGTATTGAGAATAGTCCAAGTGTGAGTCAAAATCTCATATTGAAAAGAATAAACAAAGTTAAACAATTTATAAGAATAAGAATCCATAATTACATTGCCTTAAGATTTTGGATTAAAAATTGTGTCAAATATCTCGAATTGAAAGTGGTGTCGAATATCTTAAATTGAAAGTAGTGTCAAATATTTTATACGTATAAAGACCAATTTTATATATTAAAATCAAACCGTGACTATATCCCATATAACAAAAATAGCAATCCTACAATAAGATATACCGAATAAAATCAGCGGAATATCATCGAAAAAGTGAACTTTGAAGAAACTTCTTAGTCTTTTTTTTTTTTCATCTGGAAAAGTTTTATTGGCTGTCATCAATGTGTAAGAAATCAAAGTCAAAGTCTGATGATTTTTCTGAGAGGGTTCCTTAATTTTTGCAAACCAGAATAAGGGTTTGGAAAAAAAGAACCTGGTATTTGATCTTAGTTTCCGGTGCATAAAATTAGCACACAAGATCACACAGTTGACTCAGCAAAATGGACTTTATCATTATCAAGTAATTAATTAACTAATTAATGATAGTAAATGAAGTGATAATCTGTTCTATTCTGGATTAGGTTAAATAAATAAGGATAATACATAAAACATATATACCTCAAGTACTATACTTATTTATTGCCTTACAAAGTAATAAAATTTTTAAAGAACTCAAATATGATTCAACTCTTAATCTCAAAATCTCTATTATATTATATTACGTTTCAGTGAAATTCTTTTCTTAGAATGATTATCATGTATGTTAGAGATATTCATAACATTAAAATTGTACTAATGAGAAAAAATATATAAATACTATAAATTGTACGATGTTAAAATAAAGAAATAAGAGATATTATTTAACCATTTAAAAGTAAAGATATCCAAATCTAATGTTTACAAGATTTTACATAGCGACAAGTTTACGACATCGAAATTTAAGAACAGTGGGTCAAATCCAACGTGTTCCCCAAAGCACATTTGTATTTGTTAGTCCCACGTGTTCTTTTTTGGTTCCCTTAAACACTTTACATTGTTTGAGGTTAGGTAGATTTATTTTGCGTCCCTGCAGAAGTTATTGTCTTAAGTATAATTAATTCACATTAAATTTTTATATTATTAATCGATATTAAATTTTGTGAGAATTTATGATTTATTATGGTATTAAATAAATTTGATTTTCATAATTATTAATATAATTTTTTTTATTTAGAAATAAAGTAAATTATTTATAATTATTATAATAATTAATAATTTATTTATTACATATAATAATTAAATAATTATATTTTAATATTGTTAAAAATATAATTAAAGTTAAGAAATTTAAATTAAAAAATATTTTTTACTTTTTAATTAAAAAATAATTAATATAATATTTTATGTATTAAAATATAATTATTTTTATTAAAGTATAATTATTTTAATTATATATTATAATATTTATAAATATTTTTGTTCTTTAAATAAAATAAAATTGTACTAATTTTAAGGATATAGTTTATTTAATATTATAATTAATTATAAATTTTTACAAAATTCAATATTTATTAATTACATTTTAAAAAATACTTCTTAGTTAGAGCACTGATTAATATTTTTCATTTATTTTTATGTCCGAATGTCTCGTGTGCATTCAATTTCTCCATAACACTTCATTTCTTCTTGCATTATTTTATTCATTTAATATTTTTTATCTCACTTTTTTTCTTTTAAAAATAAAAATGGTGTAATTGATTAATTTTAGTGGGCTAAATTTTATTTTAAGTTATTTATTATTTATTAATTTCTCATCTATCGTTTACAATTTCAGTGTGGATATTTATTTTTCAAAAGGTAATTTTAAATCATCCTTACGATAACATAGTGATAATTCCTTCAATTTTCTATATCGTTTCTATATTTTATTGCTCTTTTGTTTTGATAAACTTAAAGATAATTTTACCATTAGGGATCAACTTGACTAACATAAGATAATTGTTGAACACTTACTTCACAAAACTGCTTTTTATTCTAACCAAAAGATACATTCGCATATATAAATTATTTACCTCTATTTTAACCAACTGATTAAGATAATAATAAGATGACTTTGCATAATTATGGGTGAAATCTTTTTTTCTACTTCGATTGATGATTAAGATTGCGAACATATAATTATGATAATCTATTATCGATTTCTTTTACTTTAATCAATTATTAAGATCGTGATCAGATGATTATGATTATTGGTTATCAAATTTTTCTACTTCGATCATTGATTAATATTGTGAAAAGGTGATTATCACTTTTTATTGATTTCTTCTACTCTGTCATGAGCGAATGAATATGATTCCCTCCTGTCAATTTCTTCTATTTCGATCAAGGATTAAGATTATAATTTGATGACTATTAATGCCTCTTGTTTTCTTCTACTTCGATCATTAAAATCATGACTAGACGATTATGATCTCCTTTTGTTGATTTCTTCTACTTCGAAAATGATTAAGGTCGTGATTTGATGATTAAGATTGTCTCTTATCAATTTCTTCTACTTTCATCAATGATGAAGATCATAATTAGATGATTATAATTGCCTCTTGTTGATTTCTCTACTTTGGTGAATGATTAAGATCGTGATTAGAAGATTATGATCATTCTCTTGTCAATTTCTTCTACTTTGATCAACAATTAAGATCATGATCGAACGATTATCATAATCTATTGTTGATTTCTTCTACTTCTATTGAGAATCTCACATTGACTAGAGATATGACAAATTCATAATATATAAGTGGAGTGCAAACCTCACCTTACAAGCCGGTTTTGTGAGGTTGAGTTAGGCTTAAAATTCACTTCTGATATGGTATAGGCTTAAAACCCACTTCTAACACTTTGACCATCAATTAAGATTATAATCGATCAATTGTGATCGTCTCTTGCCAATTCATTCTATTTCAATCAATGATTAATGTTATGATTGGACGATTATGATTGTCTCTTGTCAATTTCTTTTACTTCAACCAATGATTAAGATTATGATTAGATAATTATGATCACCTCTTGTGTATTGTGAACTTCAAAATACATTTTTATTTGTCCTTCTTTATGTTTCATAAAAAATCCTATAACAAAAAAAAATGTAATGGAAACACAAATTGACTATATTTCATGTTAAATGTTGTTGAGATAACTCTTCCATCAAATAATGTCAAACGACAAGTCTTCATACCATTCCTAATTGTCATTGTTCATTGAGAGAATGACCTTTTATCTACAAAGTAAATAAATAAATTAATACTTAATGCATGACCAATTTTACCTCTTGTGCTAGGTGTCAAAATGTTATTAAAAAAGTACGAAGACCCTGAAAAAGAACATTGAGTGCGTGATATTTTTTTCTTTGGTGTCACCCTTCTCATTCAACCTAGTAGTTAGAAATTATTCATTTATTAATTTAAATGTTTTAATAACAAAGAAAAATTCATCCATTAAAAATACATTAATATAAAATGAACAGTGTGATCAATAAATAAAATCAACCCAAACCTTAACACATAACAATAGATATAATTTATTAATAAATCAACCGGTAGCATATGCATAACCTTTATGTATTATTAGTATGCATAATATTATAACTGTTTGTACGTATTTTATAAATATATATGATATTATATTAACAAATAATGATAATAATGTAGTATTATTAAATTAATATATAAAATAAAATTATATTTATTAAAAGTAAAGTGAAATATATAAAAAAATAAAAAATAACTGTTAATAATATTACATTATTATTAATTTAATAATAATGTAATTTTATAAATAATTTTATAAAATTTATAAAATTAATACATAAAGAAAAAAAGAAAAGCAAAAATAAATAATTTTATAAAAAAATTATAAAATAACAGTTAATTTTAAAAAATGTAATAAATAATTATATTTTAAAAAATAAAATTAATATTTTAAAATATAAATTTAAAACATTTCATAAATAATTACATCCTATCTCATCAAACAAGTGACGATTTAAAAATACACTACTATATTAAATTTACACTTTAAAAGTTACGCACTTGTCAGACTATACTTGATTGAAGTAAAACATTATATACTCTGTGTGATAAGATAAATTTTTATAATTTAAACTAATATGCCATATAAACCAAATATTAGTACCACATACAGGTAAAATGAAAATAAAAATAGATAAATAAAATGAATTGAGTAAAAGAATTGATCTGACATGTACGTATAAAGGAAAAAAAAGAAAAAAGCAACTTAGGGAAACCGTATTAGTCGCATGGATTTTCTGGAATCTTATGGAAAATTTGGATATATCCATCCATTTTGTTGGATTGTTACGTTCGTATTTGAAAACTACTTCATGGCTTCCCATGCTTCTTTCTAGAGACTACAGAGAAACTTTTGCAGCTCATTAAATTATTATTAACCAAAAACACATTTTATTTAGGTCAAATTTAAAGGCAATAACATATTTCACCAACAGAAGAGAAATTTATAAATTCACAAAATCTAAGCATTTATTTAAAATTATATAATCATATATGTTTTATAGGGTTCAATAGTCTTTGTTGAGATAGTACTGTTACTTCAAAAGGAGTGAATGTTTTATTGTTAAATTATTATAATATTATAAAAAATATATTATACAGTCGTTTGTACAACATACATTATAAATACATTTCAATTAAAATTAAATACTTTTTCAAGAAGATAAAAGTTAGAAATAATTGGATATTTGATTCTTAAGGATAAACTCTCTGTCAAGGTCAATGTTCCTTAATTATTAGGATGAAATGTCTTGGATTCAGCCAACCACATACAGTTATCAAATAAAACTGCTTCACTCTGGAACTTTCATCTTCAATAAATGCAAAATAAATAAATACTTTCGAAAGACTTTTCTATATTACTTTTTTTATTTTAAATTGAATAGAGTTATGGCTAAACTAACTTTCTTTTATCCTTCGAAAGTGATTTAATCAAATAAAATATACTATATTATATTGTTATTTTAAAATATTTATTTTTTATTAAAAAATTAAAATAATTTTAGTTTATCAAATCTATGCATATCATTCATTCATTTTTATCTCAAATTCACCCAAATCATACAATTATTTTAAAATCTAGACAGTTTTACTCTCATCTCTAAATTCACTCAAATTTCATTTGATCTCTTATTGTTTAACTTTTAGAAAGTTTTTTTTCACATAAATTATTTCAATCTTTCTCAACAATTAAACCAAAACTACTCAAATTTGACTACATTTCTCTCATGGCCATTTTCAAAATTAAATAAATAGATTTTTTTAATTATCTCATGTTTTAACAAATAAAACACATAGTAAAAGTGTCTTATCCAATATATTATACTAAATTAACATATTAGTTTAATAAACAAAACTAACTGGATTGAATAGGTGATTAACTAACATCGAACCCTAGTATTCTAGAAGGAAAAGGACAGTACGAACGCAATGTTCAGCAAAGAAAAAAAAATAGTTGAAAACAGAAAATATAGTTGCATACCATATCCAAGTCCAAGATTTTGAACGTTTAGAAGAAAATTCCAATCACAATTCGCCCTTATAAATTGGCTACAAATAATATATTACATAACATATAATAGTAGATAATAAAGAGTGAAAATTATTATCTTCGTTAGTCGTCATCTTGTAATTTAATAGTCCAAAAGAGTAATTTACTTAAATGATTATATTACAACAAAATAAACAGATAGAAGATAGAAAATCACACTCTCACATTTTAGTTTTAGAACCAATTGGATATTTTATTTTATGTTTTAAATAACTGATTTCTCATCTTATTATCATAGTTTTCGTTTTTTTTTTCTTCCGATTCCATATCATTCGGCCGCGGGGTTTAAATAAAAAAAATATTATTTTCTTTTCTTAAAAGAGCTTTTGATAAAATTAGTGTATTCAATTTATTTTCAGTTACAGGGATTTAATGTTTAGTGTTAATTATCATATATATAAATAGATATAATTTTCATTATGCAAGTCTGATTCCATAGAATTGAATTAAATTTAAAGTTCACTTACTAAAACTATTGTTAGACCATTATAGTAAACATTCTTCTAAGTCCGCATCTTGATCTTGAAAGTTTGATGTAGACTTAATTAGGATGTGGACTTATGAAATTTTAAGAGTCATATTATAATATGAAATATTAGGGGTCATATAATTACTGTAAGCCCCTTTTTTCCTTTTCAGCTGAGTATTTGGGGCCTAGCCATTCGTGGGCCTAAGGCCGACCCAATAAGGGGACCCAATACCCTTGTCAGCCCCTAACCCCTTCATTCTGTTCCATTTTCAGAAAAATCAGCTCCTTGTTCCCTCCCCTCATCTAGTGTAAGAGCTTTGCTAGGGCACAAAGGTTCTCCCTTGTTTCAAGCTAGCAAAGGATATTGTACTTCCAGGTAAGTCGAACTCTAACCTTGTCCTTCTCTTTCTCCAGTTCAGAGGCTAATGGTTTTGTCTTGGGTTCTCCCTAGCACCCCCTTTCTCAACTCCGTGTGGGTTTGTTTTCAGCTCCGTACCCTACTCCAGTGCTCCACTACTTTTCTTGGGTTACCACTCTATTCTGCTAGCGTATAACAAGGTAAGGGGAGCTAGTTTTTTTTTTAGTTTAAAGTTATTGTGGCATGCTTATGTTCTGTTCCATGTTGTGGGCGCTTGAATGGTGTTGGAATCGTGAAAAAAAAATGGTTGGCGTATATTCTGGATGTTGCTATATGTCGTTTTCCTACCTTGCACGTGTGGAACAGTGGGGGAGAACTCATATTCTCGTCCAGGCGAGCTCGTCTCGCCTAGGCGAGAATATCAGCAGCTCGCTCAGGGTTCTGCCTCGAGCACTCGCCCAGGCGAGGGGCTGCGTTTTGAGCGACATGTTAGCTCACCCAAGCGAGACAGCCTCGCCTAAGCGAGGGATCGTGAAACTCTCCAAGGAACCACTGTTGTAGGCTCGCCTAAGCGAGAGCCCGTCGCCTGAGCGAGACAACTTCTCTCGTCTGGGCGACGACTCCTAGCTTGAGCGAGGCTGCTGCAGTGGGTGGTTTCAATTATGCTTTTCTCTTTGTTTGATGGGTGAACTGTGTGATTTATTTATTTACCCCTTTCTTTCAAAACCTAAAGCATGTGAATATATATGGTTGCTTGAATCTTATGAACTAAAAGTTGGTATGTTAGCATGAATAACACATGGATTTTGGTTGGTTGGTTGGTTGAGAACTTGCATGAGAATTGGATGTTTTGAGATAAAGGTGGTGGATATGGTATGAAACATGAATTTATTGTGTGATAGGCGTAATTCCATGAGTCTCGTGGGGAGACCTCGTGGTGGTGTGTAGTGTATATATTAAGGTATGGATTCAAGTGAGTCAGTGAGTCTCAGGTAGAGCAAACTGACCAAGTGGTGAGAGTGGCGGGAGGCCTTAATCTTTGGCAGGATAATGGCCTTAGATGCTTAAAGGTTAACCTTGTGTGTGGTAGGGTGAAACCCATTGGCAATGGCTCTGCAGAGCAGTAGAGGCCACCACAAGTCCAAGCGTCCAGTGAATCCGATCTTAGTATATTTATCCAGATAATCGAGTCATAGTGTCCTGCTTGTCTGCGATAACATGATTCTCTGTGCTCACTGTGTTGAAATGCTTGAACTATTTAAGTACTTTTCTGCTATACTATGTTAACTTTAAATTACACTAGCTTACCCTTTCTTTGTTGTGTATGTTCTTGCCTTGATTCTTTTCCTTTTGCAATGATCACCTTACGGTGGGAGCAGATGGAAAGAGCTCTAGAGATGGATCAGCTGGTGGTAGCAGTGCTGCATAGTTTGGACCAGTTACCTGTAGCTCCTAATAGTAGTTTTTATGGCTTTAATGCCCCTCTCTTTTGTGATTTCTTGCTCTAGGAGCGACCCTTTTGCAAGACAGTTAAAGTTCAGTCCTTGTTTCGATTTTGGCATGGTTGTATGCCTATGTTTTCTTTTAAGTACTCCTATGGATAACTGTAATAGTAGATCCGTTCGTGTTCTGTTCCTCTGATTGTTTCTTATTATCATAATTATGCGATGCTTTGTTTAGTAGATTTAATCTATTTAATTGGGATGTCACAATTACACTATGGAATATTATGAGGGTTAAAATTTTAATTTTTGTTTAAAAATATTAGAGATATAAGATATATGATAAATATAAAAGATATGTTATAAGAAGAATTTATCATTTTATTTTATTTATATACTTTCATATATATAATGTAACAGAATATAAAATCTTTACATGATTTTTTTTAAAATAAAATCATAAAATTATTGATCCAAGAAATTTTGACCTATTATATCACTCATTATCATTTGTTAATGTTCGAAAAATTACAATAGAAGAGTTTAATATCAATTATTAGCCATTATATACCCATTTTTACTGTCTCCATATATCTCATAATGAAACACCTCACAAAAATATGGAAAACTATATATATATATATATATA
>Ga0214543_1001257_pt1 | contig 48411 bp, 33 predicted proteins | sample CNSS2metaG_FD_160094 | JGI IMG/M metagenome (GOLD analysis project Ga0214543, IMG submission 160094) | Root nodule microbial communities from cowpea collected in UCLA plant growth center, Los Angeles, California, USA - CNSS2 | ecosystem: Host-associated > Plants > Roots > Nodule | place: USA...
ATTGTATAAATTTATATATATATATATATATATATATATATATATATTTTTTTTTTTTCAATTTTATGCATTCACTTTTCACTTTCTTGTTTGAGTAAATGAATTTAACTTGAATTAAACTTAAATCTAGTTAAAAGTTAATGTAATTACAAAATTGCATTGCCACGTGTGTTATCACCATATTTCATCCAATTAAAAATTAATATAATTATTATTAATATTTATTTCTCAATTAAAAGTTAATATAAAGTTACAATATCACATCATTATCCAATTAAAAATTAATATAATTTAACTTATTTTTTTTTCGGTCACAACTTTTGAATACACACAAACTTTTATTTTGCCTTTATGATTTCTTGTCAATTCTCTTCCTATCCCCGTACTTTATTATTTTAATTTTAAAGGTTCAAATTTGATTAATTTCTACTTCTACTAAAAACGAATAATTGTTTTATTGATAAGTGTTCATTACTTTGCATTCATCAAGTAGAATAAAAAAACACTAGCATATTTGGTTAAAGGTCAAACCCAAGGTGGTGGTGAAGAAGATGTTCTTGGTATCCCACATCTAGAGGACAATGTTGATATTAATGTGTTTCGTGAAGGAGATAAAGTTAATGAAAATCCTTTTATTTTTGTTTTAATTTGAATGATTTATATTAGATAAATTAAGTTTAATGAAGTATTGAGAAAGTGATGAATTTTGTAAACTTCAGTTTCATTAAGTATTGACGAGGGATTAATTGTTTTTATGTGTATTTGTTCATATAGAGTATGTTTGTATAAAAAGTAAAATTTACGATTTGTGTTACAATCTCACAATTTTATATTATATGAATCATTCGTAGTTCTAAGTATAATCTCAATTTTAACTATCTTGATCTAGTAACATATAGACTTTATATTTTACACTTAGACTATAGTTGATCATACTTGTTAGAACCAATTCCATTATTAATGGGTCAAAGGTGGACTGATTAGTTTTAATTTTCCTATCACAAAAATAGGCTTAATTAATTATTTAGTTCTTATGTTTAGGTTTTTTATTCACTTTGATAATTATATTTGTGTTTTACTTAAATGAGTTCCTATTTTTTGGAAAAGACTCAATGTGATTCTTTGTTAAATTAGTATTAACTAGACCTGTTAATTTGGCTCACCTGTGGGTCAAGGTCAATCCATAGACTTTTTTTTAAACACAAAATCAAGAAAAACTCATTATTTCATGTGCTAAATCATTTTTTTCTCCTTTTTACCTATGATATAGATATAGACAAAGGTTTCAAATTTTTACTTTGAAAAAATATGCATCACTTACAGGACCTAGAAACTAATCCTACCAATAATTTTGTGACAATTACAAACCCTGCAAACTACATTATGGAATTTAACAACGCTTTTTTTTTATTGATTTGGTTAATTTATTTATTGGAGGTATCATGCATGGATTCCTACAATGCACATGACAACTACATAACGAGAACAATAGTTATTAGATTCCAAAATTTTCAATCGGTAGTAATATCATACTTGAATTTGCCATACTCGTTCTCCATAACATAATGCAATTATAAATGTGTAACCACCAGTGGTGGAACTTGGACAAAAAATGTAGGGGAGCCAAATAGATTTGTTATATATAATTTTTTTTAGTTACAAAAAAAGCTCTTCATCTTTTCTCTTCATTTTTTCTGCTTAAAATAAGCACACATAATAGTAGAATTCAAAAAAAATATTACTATCATTCATTATTATATCATGCTATTATTTCATGATACCAAACCATGAATACCATTTTAGATAAGCCCTTCATACCTTATCAATTTGATTTTGTGGTATTGTCAAATTTGAGGCCGTTTTTCTCGCGTTGTAATGAATTTTTAAATTCATTATATTATAACTCTAAGAACTTTAGATATTTGTTTTTTTATTGTCTTGAATTCTTGGTTCTCATGAAATTTCTCAAGTTTAGTTAACATAAATGCATTTTTTTCATCTTTATCACAAACCCACCTTTTTAAAAAAAAGAATCAATTTTTTTACTTTTTATCATAATCTTTCTAATATAAATTTATCATCTCTCGCCTATCTGAAAAAAATAAAATTTATATTCACATATCACAATTATCACAATGCAAAACATAACAAAACTCATACCACTTTAATTAAATAAGCAACACCGTATGAATTCAAAACTTAAAAAAAATTTACCATAGGCAGCAAAAAACACAAAATCCCCAAATTTCACAATTAAGGATTATAATAATATGGGAAAAATTATAATTAGGGTTCATATCAATTTCATAAAAGAATCCCTAAAATCATAATTAGGGTTTTATTAATTTGGGATAAACATTCTAAAAAGAATAATAAATTTAAGATACATAAATCATAATAAAATACTAACCTTGATCTGAAAGATCATGCAATAATGCATACTTCAATCTCAATTTATGTGTTTTCCAACATCTATTTTCCAATCTATCTCTTTGTATTTATTTCTCTTCACACACTTTCATCATAATTTACATGGTGGAAAGATTTTATAGCGAGAAAAAAAAATCCTAATCTCTTTTATAAATCAATGTCTCCATTAAATTTTTTTATTTTATCTTTTATTATAATTTTTCATAATATAAACTTAATATAAATAATATATAAATATAATTTAAAAAATATATAAATATATATATAAAAAATAAAATTGGGGGAGCCACGGCTCCCCCCTGTCACCACATAGGTCCACCCCTAGTCACCACTATCAAATTAACAAGAATAAAATGATCCAAAATTAAGCCAGCCCCTTATTTGATTGGGACAACCATTTCGAAATTTTAAGATTAAATACCTATAAGTATATGGTGCAAGAAGTTTCTAAGAGATACCTTTAGAAATTGGAAACATAACTTGACTTGAGCAATAATAACGATGTATCTTTCAATTTGAAAACATACAACTAGGAGCAATCAACAACTTATTATCTCAACTTGCAAGTGCATGAAGATCACATGTGTTTGATGAAGATCCACTTGAAGAATATGTTTCTAATGTATTAAATCTTGAAATAATGTGTTAAATGTAATGATTAGAAGTTATATCATGTTGGTATATATGACATAGGTTAGATGTCTTGTTAGTCTTAGTGTGCCATTTTTTGATCTATTAAAATGGGTTTTAACAGGTTAAAAGACTTGTTGTATATAGTTTCTGGTATGAATGTATTCAATCAGTTGAATTATTTTTCAATCGACTGATTTCACTTAAGTAAAGTGAAATCAATAGATTGTACAAAAAATTCAACTAACTGATTTCACTTAAACTAGACTATATAAGCCATATTTTTGAGAGCGGAGGCCCAATTCTGAGTTTTTGAGCGTGAAAACTTGTCATTCATCACTAGAGAACTCTCTCTGCATTACACAACTGCAAGGTGAAGATTGAAGATCTTGGTTGATCTTGGAGGCATTTTGACTTAGGATTAGCTTGAAGAACACATGTATGGTTGACTAGGAAGAGCTACCATCAGGTTTTGTAGTTGTTGTGCCCCTTGTTGTTTGCCTGATGTGATTTCAAGTCTGCGAGTGTGATTCTTGCAGGGTGTTAGTCTAGATTTTTGTAAGTCAAAAATCTTGTGAGTTTCTTTGTTCAAAAGTGTAATCTTGGTGTGTGATTTGTAAAACTTTTGAATATAGTGGAAACTAGGCTCAGGTTGTCATGGTAAACTAGATATAGCTATGTGATTGAGTGAACCAGTATAAAAACAATTGTGCCATTCTCTTCTCCCCATATTATTCACTTTAAATCACTTTTAAAGCTAAAAAAAATCAAGTAATTCATTCTTTGTTGTGATATAATGCATTTTTGTGTAATCTGATGTTGCGTACCTGTTAGAAATATTGATTGGAACAAGTCTTGTATGTAAAAGTTTGATGTTTGAGTTAAATTTGCAAATTCTGAATTTTGCATAAATTCTCAAGATTTTAGCTGATTGATTTAAAATTTTACTCTTTCATAGGCTAAAAATCCGTTTAGTTTGTTGTTTTATTTTTTGACCGATTGAAAGTGTGCCGGTCTGCAACTTTTGTATTCGAATTTCACAATCTATTTGATTCAATAAAAAAGGGTTTTATGTTTTTGAAAAGTTTTAAACAAACAATTCAACCCCTCTTCTTGGCTTAAATCACCATTTCAAACTAACAATTGGTATTTAAGAATATTGAGTTCTTGAAAGTTATTCAAGTTTGATAAAAAATATTTTGAAATGGCATAAAATAAACTCCCTTTGCTGAAGGTGCCTCTATTCACAGGCCAACTATGTTTAGTGGCATAAACTATCAATTTTGGAAAATAAGAATGCAAATTTTCATTGAATCAATAGACAAAGGGATTTTGGATGCAATTGTTAATGAACCATACACTCCTAAATGTCTTGTTGAAAATAAGCAGGTGGACAAGTCTTGAACTAAATGAACAGAGGAAGAAAGGAGAAGTGCTCAATATGATTGCAATGTAAAGAATATATTCATGTCATCTTTGAACATGGATGAATTTTTTAGGGTCTCCCAATGTAAGAGTGCAAGGAAATGTGGGATGTACTAGAAGTCACACATGAGGGGACAAATGAAGTGAAGAGAGCAAGGAAGCGTGCCTTGATTCAAGAGTATGAGCTTTTCAAGATGCAACAAGAAGAGTCCATAGTTGAAGTTCAAAAGAGGTTTACTCACATTGTCAACCACCTCATGGGTTTAGGCAAAGAATTTGACAAAGAGGAGCTAAACATCAAAGTGCTAAAGTGTCTTGATAGAAGTTGGCAACCAAAGGTGACTACCATCTCAGAATCTAAGGATTTATCCATCATGACCATAGCTGCACTATTTGGCAAACTAAGAGAGCATGAAACTGAAATGCAAAGGCTAAGTGAGCTTGAATTAAGTGAGAAAAAGGTGAAAACCATAGCCTTGAAGACTAGCTCTAAGAAAAGTGATGAAACCGAGGAAGAGGTAGCTGAATCAAGTGATATTGAGAACCTTAATCTACCAGTCAAGAGGTTTGGGAAGTATCTCTAGAGGAAAGGCAACAAAGGTTATCAAAAGAGGTACATTTTTAAACTAAATGATTCAAGTCATACTTCAAATTTCTCATGTTATGATTGTGGAAAGCAAAGACTTATCAAGATTAAATGTCCTAATGTTAACAAAGAGAAGGAAAAGGTTGGTGACAGGAAAAAGGAGAAAAAGGCCAAGGAAAAATGTGCCTACATAGCTTGGGAGGACAATGATGATTCAATAAGTAGTTCATCTTAAGAAGGAAGTGAGGAAGCAAATCTATGTCTCATGGCTGGATATGAATCATCCTCATCAAGCCAAGTGAGTTCCTTGTCATCTAAAGATAAAATGACTATTATCAATTGTACTGTAACGTCCTAGCTAGAAATTACTTATTTAAAATAAAAAGAAAGAAATTAATAAAACTGCATTTAATATTAAGAAATTTCCCAAATGCAGAAATTAAAAACTTGTTTCAACGCGCCAAAATAAAACAAAATCCATGGCGTTCAATTATTATAGACATAACTGTTTATGAAAACCATTACAAAAGTAATCCATGAAAAAAAACTAGTAAAACTCCCATAGCTGGTCCCCACTCCGACTCTAGGCATCCACACACTCACCTGCATCAACATTTGCTCCCATGTAACAAGTTACATGATTATCGCCAAACACACACATATAGGGTGAGCTTAGTTAAAATAAACAACATAACATAATTAAAACATCTCCAAAATTTAACCCGTGTTAGTATTTCTGATGAGTCATTATTTTCCTCCATTCCACTAGCCTTTGTGTATCCATTTGATTGTTGTTCAATGCTTAATTGTTTATCTTTAGTGTGTTTTCATCTGTTGGGCTTTATTGGGTCATTGTTCCGAATTTGGGTTAATTTCACATTATTTGTCCTAATTTTCGTTTTTAATTATTTTTAGGTATTTGGGTGAAGCAATTTTGGAGCTTGGACATTAATATTCAGTTGAAGAGAGTTGTCACATCATTTCCGCATCATTTCCACGTCATTTCCATGTCATCTAAGTGAATGTGCCAAATTTGAGGCCCAGTAGTAGCATTTTTGTAATTCTGCACCCAATAGTGGCAATTTTATAGATATGTGAATCTTAGGTGATGTGACCACGTAAAATGGGGCTGATTTTTTTCGTTTTCTAGCACCCATCATCTTCCCCACTCTCCATTTTTAGGATTTTGAAGCTTTGGAAGGAGACCCATTTGGGGGTTTTCGTTTTCACTTGTTTCTCACACGTTTTGGAGCGTTTTTGAGTAATTTGCACACTATTGCAGTCTGTTTTCTCCATAATGGTGATGTATTTTTGTTTACCTTTTCTTTGTAATTCGTGGCTTTCTAACTTAATGTTTTGACTACTTGAAGGAGATGCAATTGAACTTTGAGGTTCTGTTTTGAATTCGTGTTTGGCCTCTCTTCATCTTGATTTTGTGGTGAATGATTACTTTTATTTTGTTAATGCTTAATTACAGATTGGGTTGGCTGTTCATGTTGAATCCGTTCATGCTTAATGAATTGGTGGTTGACTGTCACAGATGAATGGATGTATGCATTGCTTAATTGCATATTGAAACACATTTTTAACCCTCACTTAGTGGGTCTGGACGAGTGGATTGGGTAAGACAAAAACCCACTTAGTGGGTCTGGACGAGTGGATTGGGTAAGACAAAAACCCTAATTATGAGACCTGTGATGAGTAAAATTGCATTCAAATTCAAGGAGTCAATACTGTTTTTAATTCGTTTTATTAACTTTTTCAAGTCTGTTGAAATATATTTTCATAATTCTGCAATCTGAATCTGCCAAACCCCCCTTTTGTGATGTTGTGTTTGAATCTAGGAATTGAAGCTTTGAGCGAAAATATTGGTCGTTGGGAGACGACTTGGTTCAACTTTCGTATGCTGCATTTAATTTGTTTTAATTTAGTGGGGTACGACCTTTATCAGTGTGTTTGTGTTTTGTGTTTGTGTTTGTGTGTTGGTGTTTTGGTGTGTGTGTAGTTCAAGTATGGTTGAGTTGGTATATGTTGATTGTGGTAGTGTTTCTGAGTGTTTTTGTGTATTGTGCGTGTTGTTTGTGTTGTAGAGGGAATAGTGTCGCGGCGTATGAATAATGTCAATTCTAGAGTAGTGAATAGTGTCTGATTCTGGCATTTAACTTGTAGATTTTTGTTCTGGTAGCTACGGTGCTTGTTTTGACTTGAAATTCCCCCCTCCACTTCTAAGACCTTGAACTTGATGGGAAAAATAGTTGGAGCAGTTGGTATGGCGTGAGTTGAGAGATTCAAAAAAATTTTCGACTGATTTTTAGTCAAACTTCAGAGGACCATAACTTTTTCTCTAGTTATCAGAATCACTATTATTTTATATGCATTTAGGGTGGAATTTAATTTCCTACCTTGCTGAAATCCGCTCTACTGGTTATCAAACTCTGATTCTCTAGAAAATGCAATTTTCTATCTTTCAACAATGTTTTTTTGTGATTTTTCTTCATTTTTTTACTTTTGAAAAACTTTTAAAAATACTTGTACTTTGAGTTTTGAGCTGAATGTTTTTGTGCTACTGTTTGATCACTCAAGGGACAATCCTACCAATTTTCAAGTCATTTGGAGTTCGTTTGAGTATACTTGTAGTTTTACCCTTTGTTATGCCAATTCCACTAGAATTAATGTATTTTGGTGCATGACTAGGGGAAACCCAAGTGAATTACGACCCATTGACCCTGAAATTGATAGGACCTTCCACAGAGTACGTAGGCATCTTAGGAATCCATCTTTGCATGCTGAATATTCTGTGACTTTTTCTGATTCTTCTGATTCTCCTCATACTCTTAACACTCCTCATTCTGTGCACTCTGAGCATACTGTTCACGTACTTCCTTAACTGCGACACGTGGAAAACATTATGCAAGTTCGCCAAGTGCTGCGATAATGCAATCTCATACGCCACTGGGCCTATCCTTCGAGTGATATTATATGACCCAATGAACCTTGGAGTCAACTTCCTTGACTTGAGAACCCTTCCAACACCAGTGGTTGGAGTCACCCTGAGAAACACATGGTCTCTAGCCTCAAACTCCAACGGTCATCTTCTTTTATCATCATAAGACTTCTGCCAGCTCTAGGTAGCTCGTATCCAGTCCTAGATCATCTTCACTCTATTAGTGGTCATCTACAAAATCTCAAGGCCAAGCACCACTACTTCACCATCCTGATTCCAGCACAATGGAGTCCTGCACCTCCTCCCATATAATGCTTCATAAGGTGCCATCCCCATAATAGAGTGGTAACTGTTGTTGTAAGTAAACTCCACCAAAGGGAGTACCTCACTCCAACTACCTAAGTGATCCAATACGCAAGCTCGCGACAAGTCCTCCAAGGACTGAATAGTCCTTTCTGACTGCCTGTCAGTCTAAGGATGATATGCTGAACTCATCCTCAACTACGTTCCTAATGCTGCTTGCAGTGACTGCCAAAACCTCAAACTAAATCTCGGATCCCTGTCTGACACTATGCTCGTTGGTACCTCATGTAGTATGACCACTTCTCTAACGTATAACTCTACCAATCTATCCATCAAAAATTTCTATTTGATCGACAAGAAATGAGCACACTTCGTCAGTCAATATACAATCACCCATATCGCATCGTAACCCCTTGTAGACTTTGGCAAGTGAGTCACGAAGTCCATCACTATGTTGTCCTATTTCCATTGAGGGATTTCTAACAGTTCTAGCGTACCTCCCGACCTCTAGTATTCTATCTTTGCCTTCTTATACACTAGGCAAGATGCTACAAAGTCCGCCACATCCGTCTTCATACCAGTCCACCAAAAAGTGTCTTTCAGGTCCTTATAGATCTTAGTTATACCAGGATGTATGCTAAGACGACTCTTGTGACCCTCTTCCAGAATTCTCTTCCTCAACCTTGGTCCCCATGGAACACACACCCTGTTCTTGAAACGAAGGATACCATCTGCCCCCATCTTGTAATCCTTACCTTTTTCTGTACCTAACCACCCCAAGATCTATTGTAATTCTTGATCCTTCCCTTGTTCCACTCTGATCTCATCAAGAAACTCATTAGTAACCTTCAGCACACTACAACATATGTGATCATAACCTATCTGTAGTTCCAAGTTCATATCTCGAAGCTTCTCTATCAACTCTAGTTCCTTTACCATCATGGAAGACATATGTACTCGTTTCCAGCTCAAGGCATCTGCTACAACATTAGCTTTACTAGGATGGTATAATAGCTAAAAGTCGTAGTCCTTGAGGTACTCCATCCATCGTGTCTGTCGTATATTTAGCTCCTTTTGATCAAACAAGTACTTCATAGTCTTATGATTGCTGAAGACTTGAAATTGCAAACCATACAAAAACAACTGCGGACAGTTCCAGGTTTTGAGTGGGATAATTCTTCTCATGTACCTTCAATTGTCGAGATGCATAGGCTACAAGTCTTTTCTCTTACATCAGAACACAACCTAAACCTTGGTACGACGCATCACAGTACACTTCAAATGTCTTGGTCGTGTCTGGAATTGCCAAGACTAGAGTTAAGGTCAGCCTTCTCTTCATCTCTTCGAAAACGCTTTACAACTATCGGTCCAGGAGAAAGGATGATCCTTGCGAGTAAGTTGTGTCATGGGACTCACCAACTTAAAGAACCCCTCCATGAACCTCTTGTAATAACCTGCCAATCCTAAGAAGCTCCTTACTTCTGACACTATCTGTGGTCGCTCCAATTTCATTACTATATCAATCTTTGTTGGGTCCACTACAATACCCTACGCTGAGATCACATGACCAAGGAACTGAATTTCTTCTAGCCAAAACTCACACTTGGACAACTTCCCATATAATTGGTGCTCTTTGAGTACATTTAACACAACCCTTAGGTGTTCAGTATGATCCTTTCGGTTCTTGGAGTAAATAAGAATGTCATCAATAAATACCATGACAAACTTATCTAATCACGGTCGGAAGATTCTATTCATGTAGTCCATGAATATCGCTGAGGCATTGGTCACTCCAAATAGCATCACCACGTATTCATAGTGACCATATCGAGACCTGGAAGCAGTCTTCTAAACATCCTTAGGTTTTACCAGGATCTGATGATATCCACACCTTAGATCAATTTTAGAGAATACCCTTGCTCCTCTCATCTGGTCTAACAAGTTTTCGATTATGGGCAGTGGGTATTTATTCTTAATCGTCAACTTATTTTGTTGACGGTAATCCACACAGAGTTTGAAGCTCCCATCCTTTATCTTGACTAATAGCACTGGAGCTCTCCACGGTGACGAACTAGGTCGAATAAACTTCTTCTCTAGCAGATCTTCAATCTGCTTCTTCAGCTCAACCAACTCCACCGGTGCTATTCTATATGGGGCCATCGACACTAGCCCAGCTTTGCGGTAATCTAGGAACTTCATCTGAAAACACATTAGCGTATTCATCCATTACCGGTATGCTTCTGATAAGATCAAATGTACTCTTCTTCTCTAACTGCACTATTATCATAAAGCACGAAGCTCCTTCGGCCTCCTCTTTTAGAGCCTCGCGAGTAGAGATCAATGTCAACCCGTCAGCTTCTGGAAATATTACGCTGCGCCATCTACAATCAATTATGACGTGATTGTTTGACAGCCAGTCCATTCTTAGTATCACATCTAGTCCCTCCAACGACAAGCAAATAAGGTTCACCTTGAACCTGTGTCCTTCCACTTCTATAGAACATCCGACAAAAACTAAGTTGGTCGAGACTAGCCCCGATGCAAGTGTTGAGACCGTCAGTTCACACCCCAAATCGCGGACTACCAGTCCAAGTCTACTCACGCATTCTTTGGAGATGAATGAATGAGTAGCCCTTGAGTCAAACAAAACCAAAAGACTATGGTCAGATAACAAACATTTGTCAAGTATGAGGTTACCTGATTGAGTTGCCTCAACACTAGTCAAAGCAAAAACCCTCCCAGCAGCTTTGGGTCTCTCTGTTAACACCTTCTGTTATTTCTGCTACTGTGGTGTTTCTCTGATTGTCTTCTTATTGGGACATTGCCTCGCATAATCCCCCATTTGCTTGCATTTGTAGCACTTCACATTGTCTATACTACCTCCTAAACTTCCCGCAGCCTTAGGACAGTTCCTACGAAGATGTGCACCCCCGCAGTTATAGCAGCGCAATCTTGGAGAGGACGACTATGGCCTGTTGTATGGTGTATTCTACTGCCTGGTCTCCGAGGTACCCTTTTGTGACCTCTCTACCCGACTGGGTCCCGTCTCTAGCTCTTCTACTGTTCTGGACTGCTCCACCAGAACTGGAAATTCTTTGATCCGTAGTGGCACTAGAAACCTGCGCAACTAGTGCTTCAGACCCCCTTCAAATTTTCTGCAACGCCACTCCTCTGTAATAGCTTGCGATTGAAATCTCGCCAGGCACTCAAAGCGATTCACGTATGCCTGCACTGATTGGTTGCCTTGTTGTAGGGTGAGAAACTCAGCCTCCAAGGCATGCTTAGCCAAGTCTGGAAAGTACTTCTCTAGGAATCGCATCCTGAAGTTCGCCTAGTTCACCTCCTTCTGTCGGATCTCCATCTACTGCTGCATCCTTGTCCACCAATACTCCGCATTGCTCACTAGTAGGAAGGTGGCAAACATCAAATGTTGTGCCTCAATACACGCCAATACTCTAAATATTTTGTCACACTGCTCTAGCCAAGCATCAGCCTCATCAGGAGTAGCTTTGCCGCTAAACTTTGACGGCTTATGCTTCTGGACATCTTCCATAGTCACCAGTCTCGTTGGTGGAACCATGGCTCTTGGTTGCGCTGCAATAGGCTGCATAGCGTCACAATCTTGTGGATTGCTTGCACAATCTCGTTAGCGCCTGTATCATTCTTCCTTCTCCTATTCGCCATAGCCTGAATGAGCCACATATTTAACTCGTAAATCAAACAACTTACATTCAATGTAACAACAAAATAAAGCAACACATTCAAATATCAACGTGATAAGCTCACTCCCCAAAGATCCCATGAAATCATTGAAATCACGACTCTGATACCAAATGTAACGTCCTAGCCGGAAATTACTTATCTAAAATAAAAAGAGAGAAATTAATAAAACTGCATTTAATATTAAGTACTTTCCCAAACGCAAAAATTAAAAACTTTTTTCAACGCACCAAAATAAAATAAAAACCACGGCGTTCAATTATTACAAACATAATTGTTTATTAAAACCATTACAAAAGTAGTCCATGAATAAAAACTAGTAAAACTCCCACAGCTGGTCCCCACTCTGACTCTAAGCATCCATACGCTCACCTGCATCAACATCTGCTCCCATGTAACAAGTTACATGATCATAGGCAAACACACACAAATAGAGTGAGCTCAATTAAAATAAACAACATAACATAATTAAAGTATCTCTAAATTTTAACTCGTGTTAGTATTTCTCATTCCTTAGTTCCTCAACTTTCAAACCATACGTTAGACGCCTCTTGATTCTACACACTTTGGTGAGTACACTTATCGACCTTTGCTGCACGAATGTCTACTCGCCCCTCCGACTACAGGCCACCACCTAAGAGTCCACACACAGGAATAAATTACCACGCCCACAATCCACGACACCAAGTAGAGTTCCCCAAAATGAACCGAAGTTCGTAGTTGTCCCCAGACTACCAAACAAACCTTGCCACATCACTTTTGCCTTGCAAAACAAACCTTGTCGATAGGCGCCATGCACGTCTAATGGCCACTGCCATTGTTTTTGGTATTTATCGCCTGACAGCTTGCCTCGCGCCGCTAGGCGCTAGACCAATAGCGCAATGCTACTGGTTTTTGGTGATTGGATTAGGTCCTAAGGGACCCCAAAGACACAGTACGCAAACCATGCCACACACACAATTATCCAGTTATAACATTAAGACTGAATCATAAGGCACCAATTCAATCATGGCACTAACCCAATTATTATCTTGTCTATCATATTCTCCTCCGCAACATGCCACAAATCTATCAATATTTCACATACACTTTAAAATAACACAACCAAGGAAGTATATAATCTAGCCACCTCAAAACACCAATCTCAATCGTCCAGGCAGATTTATAAAACTGATTTGCTCTTTCACACACTTCACTTAGCATATTTCTCAATTAATAGCACACCATCCCCTTAAACAACAATGGTACATTCTAGTTCACAATCATCATATTACCAATTAACCAACCCATAACATTTAATCACTGACACGTGGTGTCCTCATTATAGCTTCCAAATAAATACAGTCCATATCATGTTCAACATACAACTTTATTTAGTTTAAAGCATGTATCCCAATTATCACATACTCATACATAAATCATTTGATATCCAATGACTGAGTTTCCTTCATCTCACCACCCTACTAATCCCTATCATACATACCAAGTTATCCAACATAATACCTAATACACACAATCATAACAAAAACTCAATATGATCAGCAGAACTGAGGTGTTGCCTAGTTGTAGTCCAGGCACCGCCAAACGATGCTTGAAAAATTGGGTTCTGCCAAGATTTATTTCGATTTAGTCCTGATTCCCAAGCACTCCAATCATAGTACGCATTTTCACACTAACATAATTTCACATGCACACATATGACAAAGTTCATACTTTATTCATATTAACATCAATTCCATAAAACTGTGCATTGAGTATATACATAATTCATGCTTAATTATTTCCAACCCCAACATGAACCCTAATCATAATTTCATTCAAGAGTTCATGTAATTTCCACCAATTAAATAATTATAGACCAGTCTTGTCATGCCAATCGTATAAGTACAATAAAAATCCAATTCAAGTACCACCACACCACTGATAAACCAAACAAACAAGGGAAAACTGGCAACAACTAATACGTCGCCTGGCGGGTTGTCGTTAGCCGCCAGGCGATTCATAGGGAAACCCAAAAAACTAGGCTCAATCACATGTGTTGCCTAACGGTAGTTCATGTGCCGCCAAGCGGTTTCTGGAAAAATCTAGAAACACGAAAAGTCCGAGAATGGCAAGGTCATACACTTCAAGCATGATACATAATACATATTCATACGATAAACATAATTAAAAACACACAATAGGAACTCCTCTAACCTAGAATCCTTGCTTAAACTTGAATAGCCTTTGATTCTCCCTTGCTCTCAGTTGCTTGCTTTAGTTCTCTCCAATTCAATCTCCACGCTTCAACCCACCACCCAAATTCACTCTGAATTCTCTCTCACTATAGTGCAGAACAATGTCAGCCTTAATTTTGCTTAATGACCCAAAAACGAAAATGGTTATTAACAAGGCTTAATTGCTATTCATTACTTGTGATTTTCTAAACCTTTTGGCTGCTTCTCAGTCGGCTAAGGTTCCCTCGCCTTTTAACCTTCATGCCAAAACTAATTTTAGCAAAAAGAAAACTTAATTTGGTTCTACCAAGGTTTAAAACCATAACCATGCCAATGGTAAATCAATGCACAACCATTCAACCAATTCATGTTTCGTGATAATTCACATAATTCTATAATTATGTTATCACTCATCATGATCCCGCACTTTATTAAAATCATTATAAATTTAATAGCACATAATTGACATACATAGGATTCGAACCTAAGTCCTCTTAATATAATTAAGTATTGTCAACCATTTGAGCTAATACTTTTCCACATAACACATGTCAGAATTTAATGCCATAAAGGCTCACACTACCTGCATTTATGAAATAATTATTTATTTAATTATTTAAATTCCTCGGGTCTTACATGTACTACTTTGAAAAATCAAGGGAAATATCTTTTGAAAACCTGTGCAAAATTCACAAGAGGAAAAACAAACCTAGAAGATGTTCTTGGTTCTAAAAATTGTGTTTTTGGGAAGGGTGGACTTGGTTATAATCCTATCCTTGAAAAGAAAGTCAAGAAGTTCTCTAGTGTTTATTCCAAAAGTGAGCCAAATGTTATGCCCTTCATTTCTTGCAACCATTGAATGAAGAAAGGCCATGTGCTTAAGAATTTCTATGCTAAAAAAGATGATGTACCTAAAGGCTTTATGAAATGGGTCCCAAAAGTATCTAGAAAGGCATAACCATGTTGGACCCAAACTATCAAAGGGTACCATGTAATGCTATTTTGTTTTGCAGGTCATAAAACATGAAAAGAAAGACCTATGGTACCTAGATAGTGGCTGCTCGAGGCATATGACAAGTGCCAAGTCCAAGTTTGCAAAGTTATAAAGGATGAAGGCTTTGTGACTTATGATGACAACAATAAAGCAATGATACTTGGAAGTGGAGTCATAAGCAATGGAGCCTCATTCAACATCCACAATATGCTTCTAGTTGAAGGGTTAAAGCACAATTTGATAAGTATAAGCTAACTTTGTGATAAAGGTTTTAAAGTTGTGTTTGAACCAAATCATTACTTTATATATGATGCATGTGGTAGCATGGTATTGTTAGCCAAAAGAGTCAACAATATATACTTGCTTAATCTGCATCATGCATCATTTATCATTCATTGTTTTCTTACAAAAGAGGATGATACTTGGTTATAACATAGGAGGCTTTATCACATACATATGCATCATTTTAATCGGCTAAATAGAAAATAATTGGTTGAAGGATTACAAAAACTTAAGTTTGAGAAGGATAGAATATGTGAAGCATGCCAAAAGGGAGAGAAAAACAAGGTTTCCTTTAAACCCAAAAATTGTATTTCAACTGAAAGGCCATTGCTTCACAAGGATCTATTTGGTTCTTCTAGAACCATGAGTCTTGGTGGAAACTTCTATGGATTGGTCATTATTGATGATTTCTCTAGATTTACATGGACTATATATCTAGCTTCTAAGAATGAAACGTTTCATGATTTTAAGAAACTTGCCAAGGTTTTAGAAAATGAAAAAAGGTTCTAAAAATAGTCTCTCTAAGGAGTGATCATGGTGGAGAGTTTCAAAATGAAAAGTTTGAACACTTTTGTGAAAAACATGGTATTAAGCATAACTTTTCAACTCCTAGAACTCCACAACAAAATGGAGTGGTTGAGAGAAAGAACAAATCATTAGAGGAAGTAGTTAGAACCATGTTAAATGAAACCTCATTGCCTAAGTACTTTTGGACTGATGTAGTCAACACAACTTCTTATGTTTTAAATTGTCTGTTGATAAGGCCAATTTTAAAGAAAACACCTTATGATTTTTTTTCAATGGTAAAAGGTATGCTCTAAATCACCTAAAAGTATTTGGTTGCAAGTGTTTTATCTTAAACAATGGAAAAGAGCAACTTGGCAAATTTGACTCAAAAGCGGATGAAGGCATCTTTCTTAGTTATGCTATAAATAACCATGCATATAGGGTTTATAACAAAAGGCTAATGATTGGTGAAGAGTTTGTGCAAGTTGTATTTGATGAAACTAACCAGTGTAGCAAGATCAAAGACCTAAGATTGTAGATGAAGAAGATATGTTGAAGGATAGGCAAATTGTTGCAGGATAAGCAAACTGCTACAAGATAAGCAAACTGTTGTCGAGAAGCAATCTGCTGCAGGAAATCAACCCTTTGAAAAGGAAATTCAGTCTACTGAAAAAGCTGTAGACAACAACTTACCCAAGGAGAGGATTGAACCCAAGGGATTACCAAAGGACAACATAATTAGTGATATAAAACAGGGAGTATCCACTAGTGATGTGATCCCAACAAGGCTTATAGCTTTGGCCAATGGGTAGGCCTATTTTCTTTATTTGTTTTGGTTATTAATTAAATAAATAAAATTGTTGCGGCCTACAGTTCACTTTGTCTTTTGGGTGGGCCAGGAACCTTGATTTACAAGCCCATACGTGGACCAGACTTGAAATGCAACATGCAACCCAATCTAAACTCATTGCCAATGTAAGACCCAAGAAAATTTAGACTAAAAAGGAACACATGGGAAAAATTAATGGCTTAATTAATATTCTTGATTTATTTAATTTAATTAGGTTATTAAATTATGAAATATGAAATAATTATTATTTGAGTGATTTAAGTTATTGTGGTATTTATAATAATTATTTAAGTGATTTAAGGAATTATGGTTTGTGGAGTAGAAGTGTTTTAATACTTATAATGCATGTTATATCCTGTGATGGCATGTAGTCTAGTGGTGGAAGTTGTGTCCAATGCATACAAGTGCAGGGTTCGAACTTGGTTAGCCGAATTTTGCTTTGTGTGTTGGTTTTAAATTCAATTTTTATCCTTTAAGGAGTAGGGCCCACAAAACATGAATTTAGCTTCTCTTTCTCAATTGTGTAGAGGTACGTAGAATGAAATTATGTGCAGTATATATATATATATATATATATATATATATATATATATATATATATATATATCATTAACCAACCACATAAATTACACTTACCTTGTAAGACCCAGGAAAATTAAGTAAATAAATAAGTATTTATTTAATAAATGGGAAGGAATGAATCTATAAAATAATTAATGCAGAGAGTTATGACAAAGGAGCAAAGGTAGAACAAGCGGTTAGACACGCTTAGTGTGTTTGAGGGGACTTGGGTTCAAGTCCTGCGTATGGCATTAGTATGATGCTTAGGCTCATATATGAACACATGGCATGAGGTTACAAGTATATGTGTGCATGATATGTTATGGAACACGTAATAGCTGGATGGTTTTGTATATGCTTGGTAATTGGGTGGATGTAAGTTTAATTAGTTAATAGGTGTTTGATGCCAATTAAACCATTAATTAAGTTTAATTAGTTTTTTATTCTTTTAGAATGAAAATTAAATAAGGGAGGAACTAGAGTGAGTCCTAGGGGAAAAATTTCGTGCAGCTGCAAGGGCAAGAAGGACCGTAGGAGAGCTTTTGGAGCAAGATTCCAGGTAAGGGGAGCTACACTTAGGTGTATTTCATAAAGTATATGTTTCCGTGGTGTGTTGCATGTATCATAGCCTTTTTCCACTCTCATTTGCGCTAAAAATCAGGTTTTTGGGTTTCTGTCCAAAAACCGCCTAGCGGTGTTCTCTAGTTACCAAGTGACACAAGTTACTTTGAACTAGTTTCTGGGTTTTTCCAGAATCCGCCTGGTGGCAATGAAGCCTGCCAGGCGACACGAACAGCGTTGGTAGTTTTTGCATTTTGGTTGGGTTCTGTGGCATGCTTGGGTGTCTCAATCAATTCTTTGTCTTATATTGATTGTCTCATGTTATAAATATTTGGAAATGCCTTTGTGATGCTATATTGATGTTCTTGTGATTGCATAAACATGATGGTTCCATGAGGTCTTTGGGGGAATGATTTGGAGTCAAAATTAATGTGCATGGTGATTTTATGCTTAGGTGTTGATGCAGATGTGACAATGAGCAAGGACAAGGATCTACTTGAAGAACTTGGAGGACCTTTGGAAATAGTGATTCTTTCCTTCCACTTTTATATTCACCTCTTATTTCTTTATTCTTTAGCCAACTCTCAGAAAGAAAACCCAATTCTGCCTAAAAAATTATCTCTAGTCATAACTGGTTCTAACCTTAAAGATCCTAAGTCAACCATTGTGCAATGGGATTCACATCAGGTGCCATTATTGAATATCCATGAATTTTGGAAGCATGATTGGATGTAAATTTAGTGAGATTGCATGATTGGATTGGGTTGGGTCTTTTTAGGGTTCTCGTAGGGGCAATGAAATCTGGATTTACCCAGAAAGTGATGCATTGCCTGGCGGTACGTGCTTGCCGCCAAGCGATGACCAGTGTCCAACAATCTCTTGGTTGATTGTGTTTTGGCAGCGAGTTGGGGTCTAGTTGGGGTCATTCTGAATCAGGAAAAATGGTATGATGAGAAAATGTGTGGATTACATAGTGACGTGACTAATGTGTTAGTGGTGAACATGTAATAATACTAAACTTGTTTAGATAAGTCATAGAAAAAAAGGATAGGACAGATAGGGGCTGCTAAATTATGATTATGTGTAAGTTGAATGTTGACGTGAATTATGGTTTTGGGGTTAACTCTAATACATAAACTGTCACAATAAAATGGGCTTAAGTTAACTATCGAGAGACTAATGTGTTGTGTTGATGTGGAAGTTTGGGTTGGCATGAGAGATTGGGTTAAAGGGAATCAATCTGGGAATTGTTTGAGAGACTTATATTACAATTGCATGAGTTGAATGGCATTATTGGTCCCTGGTTTGGGTGTCTAAAAAGCATGATTAATATTGTATGGTTGAGCATTGGCATGGTGCTAATTGTGAATGCATTTGTACACATACATGATCACGATATATAAGATGTAGGAGTGCATTGTTGAGTCCGGTTGAATGCATGAATATGTATTTTGAGTTTTGGAAGTGTAACTTGATTGTTTGAAGTGTTAAAATCTGCCTTGGGAGTGCTAAACCACTAGTTGTCTCGCTACTAGTATAGCGCCTGACGGCTCAGGGTTGACCGCCAGGCTATAGGTGAACTAGGAAAGTCCTTGAAGCAAACGGTGCCAGCGACAAGTTGAGACTATAAGACCTAGGAAAAATTAATTGAATAATAATTAATAAAGTACAAATAATGGTGGGGTTGGAAGTACTCTAAGATAATTTCTTGACAAGTAATAGACAAGGAGCAATTGTTGGGTTTGAATCTTGTGTATGCCAATTATGTGATATTTTAATTGTGTTTTATTTACATATATATTGTGAATGCAAAAGCATTGTTTAACATTATTTGGGTGAATGAAATTGGTGTGAAACATGAGTTGGTGTGATGGATGTGCATATGCATGATGGTTTTGGAAGGATGTGAGTTCGAACCTTGACTAGTGTGAGTAGACTCTTTTTATGTTTTAATGTTTTGCTAGATGGTGGAAAAACCTAGGAACCTTAGAAATTCTTTAGGAAAATAGAGGGATGGGAGGGGTAGTTGTGGTGCAGAAAAATCACAAGTTAATGGCCATTAACTTTTGACTTTTAATTAATTTTCGTTTTATTATATTTTTTATTTATTATTGGGCTTGAAATTGAGAAAGGGAAGAGGTTAAGTGGGAAAGCAGAGAGTTATAAAGAGTGGCTGCAACGAGGGTCAAAGAGAACTGGAAAACTGTGACATAGGGAAATAGAGTAAGTGTTGAAAGGACATTAGAGTGGATGCAAGGAGTGGAACCTTTGGGAATAAGGAAAGATCATTAGGATTGCATTCAGAGCAAGGAAACTAGGTAAGGGGAGCTTTCCATATCTGTTTTAATTTTGAATAAATTGTTCTGGATGATTTCATGGTTTGAGTGCTTGAATTCCTTTTTAATTTACGCTATTTTTTGTGAATTATAGGTTTCTACCCAGAAACCGCCAAGCGGCGCCCGCCAGGCGGCGCAACCATTTGTTCATGATTTTCGAGGTTATGTGATGAACTGCCTAGCGGTAAGGAACAACCGCTAAGCGACACGAACTGGAATTGCGTGTTTTCATAGGTTTTTAGTTTTTTCATGATATGTTGGGTGTTATGCAGTTATGGGACTTTGGTGATATGTTTTCTAGCATGATTGTTTGATAGTATTTGCCCTTTATGATTATTTGACGAAATTGGGGTTGTATGCACATAAGGGTTCAATACAGGTTGGGTTTGATTGTGAAATATGATATGCTGATTGTCAGAAGACTTGGTTGGAATAATAGAATTTCGAATGCATGACTGGATATGTGATTACTTGTGGTTGAATTGCAATTGGAATGTTGATAGCGATTTAGGTATATTAGGGTTTTCAGTAGGCGCAATATGAAATTTCCAAAAATTTTGATTCACCGCTTGGCAATATTGGCGTGCCGCCAGGTGATGAATGATGGCTAGCAGCTTGTTTGGCTTGCTAGGTGGAAAACTGATATTGGGGTCATTGAGGACGGTTTTAGTACAAAAATTGTTATGATTGTATGATATCTAAGGGTTCAATTGGTGTGCGTGTTAATGCATGAGTTAGAGTCATGGGTTAATATGAAACTTGTAGTAGTTTTAGTTATGGAAACGAAAGAATAGATGTGTATTGTTGATGATAGTAGACTGTTTGTATGTTTTAAAAGTATAGAAGCTGGTTGTTTGGAAGCATTGTACATATATGATCTACTAACTTAATCAAATAATTAGTGAGGTGTATCTAGGTATATGTTGGTTGTCATTGGGTTATATGAATCTTGAAATGAGATGTGGTGCATTTGGATGCAATAGTATCATAGATGTTGTCATGTTTGTGTAATTGTGTGCATGACGGAATTGCTGGTCCTAAGTTCACCTGCTTGATATACATTCTTGCCTACTTTAAGTGATGTCAATTCTCCAAGTATAAATGCATGAATGCTTACTTTGATTGAAGGTTAGAAACTGTGATGATGCAATTTAAGGTATGTTGAATTGTGATAACGTGTGAGTGGCATTCTAGATGTGAAATTGTGATGCTTGATGTGTTAGAACCCATTTTGTTGTTCCTAAACTAGTAAAATCCACTTTACTAGTGTGGCACTTGACGGCGGGTATGTTTCCTCCAGACGATAACCACAAACAATGAAGTCACTAGGGCGCTCGACGCTTGGCGGAAGGAGGGGACCGCCAGGCAGTCTGGAGCACAGTTTCGCTTGGCGGCGCTTAGGCAACGCCAAGCGATAATGTAGGGGTAAGGGCGATAATGTAGGGGCAAGGGTCCTTTGTAGAGGGTTTTGCATGGATGGACTTGATGGTTTGGTCTGGGATATGCTTGATTAAATTACAAGCGGGAAGGTTCGTAATGGAGTTGCAGATACATGATTTATGCGGGCGGGGAGATCCATATTCGTTGTACTCTTGTGTGAGGATATGAGCGGAGAGGTTCATATGTTCCGTGCTCACACTTGAGACTGTTATGAGCGAGAGGGTCATAGTAGGTGTTCACGTATCTTGAACTACGAGTGGGTAGGTTCGTAGAGTTGGACTACGGGCGGGGAGGTCCGTAGAGTTGGACCACAAGCGGGCAGATTCGTGGAAGCATGATAATCCCTAAAGACCAAGGTTGTGTATAGATCCTTCTCATATAGGTTATGCGATTGTGGTGAAATGGTATAAAGGAGTCAATTAAACAATAATTACCTAAGATAATTTGGGTGGGTGTTAATTTTCATTATTTATCAGTTGTGATTGTTTTCTTTCTTAGCTCACCCTTTTTTTTGTGTTTGGCGATGATCGTGTGATTTGTCACACGGAAGCATATGTGAATTCAGGTGAGAACATCAATCCTTAGAGACGGAGCGGGGTAGACTATAGGAGATTTACCTTATGTTTTATTTACAAATATTTTGTGTTAAGCCTAATGGATTTGTAATAAGGATGATCAAGTGTAAATGAACCTCCGCGATACAAGTTTTAAATTTTTCCCGCGCTTGGGAACTTTCTATATATTATTTCAATTCCATCATTTATATAAAAAATGCTTTACCAAGTAATATCTGCCTAGGGTATTATAGAGACCTCTAAGCGGCCTACACAAGAGTTTCACCTAGCGGCTCTTAGGTAGCGTCAGGCGATAGCGCAGGGACCATGGTTGTTTTTATTGCGTTTTGCATGGCTTGTTGTGTTGGTCCGGAGCTGGGATATGCTTGATCGTATCGCAAGAGGGTAGCTTCGTGATTAGTGATGGAACACATGATTAATATGAGCACGGAGGTTCATATTAGTGATACTCTCGTGTGAGGATACGAATGGGGAGGTTCGTATGTTCCATGCTCAAACTTGAGAGTTTTTGCGAGTGGTGAGGTTCATAGTTGGATGAATCATGCGTGTTGGACTATAGGCGGGGAGGTCCGTAGAGTTAGACTACGAGTAAGGAGGTTCGTAGAGTTGGACCACGAGCGGGTAGGTTCGTGAAAACATTGGAATCCCTAAGACCTAGGTTGAATGTGTACTGATCTTGTATAGGTCAAGTTAATGAGATCGAGCATTTTACACTACTTGTGGTGATAACTTTGAGTATGAGACTTGCTGAAGACATTCTTTGAGTTGTGGCTCGGAATGACCTTCCTTGAGTTGTGGCTCGGAATGGAGGGTAAACACGTGGTGTTCCCGTGTTGTGGCTTGGTGATATTGGTAACCGGCTCATACGAATGGTCTCCACTTGCTTAGGCAATCATAGGTTGTGGCCAGTGAAGTTTTTAATCTTATGTCGAGAGTACGAATTGTGTTCGTATTGGGAACTACACCAAATGTTACGTATGGTGGTTCGTAACAGGATAGTCCCGCACGTGTATCTACGAGTTGTGGCTTGTAGAGGTGGAACCACGAGTTATGGCTTATGGCAATAAGTGTCATCTTAAAGTTATTACCATAGTGGGTAGAATCTGGATGTACATGGTGGTGCCCATGATTTCTCGGTTATGATATTCTTAATTGTGTGTAATTATTGAGCTCACCCTTTCTATTTGTGTTTGGCGATGATCGTGTGACTTGTTATAGGGAGCATATGATGTTTCAGGAGGAGCTAGTGTCACTTGGAGCCAAAGAGGGACTAGCTGGGGAGCTTTTATGGATTATATTTTACTCTTTTGTAAACATTAGTTTTGATTAGTTTTGAACTATGTAAACATGGAGTTGGATTTATGGTTTTGAATTTCGATACATTTAATAAAGTTTAAATTTTCTTGCATTTTGGGAAAGAGGTTTTATTCAATGCAACTATTATTTATATTATTTCTATTTTATTCAAATATAGTAATATCCGGCCAGGATGTTACACACCTCATTAAAAATTACAATGAATATATTAGATGATGCCCACCACTTCTAACTTAGCACACAACTACACCAAATTTTTAAAACAAAATTATCATTATCAATCTAAAATAAAGTAATCATACGTGACTTACTTCTGTAGCTACAAAACTCCAATTCACAATCCCAATGGTCAAACTATATAGCCATATGTCATGAAAAACCTGTCAAAATTTTAGTCTAATCAATCGGTTAATGAAGTAAGAATCGAAATTTTTCCAAAACTGTTATATTGGTGCCTAACGCCCATTTTATGTAGCCCAATGACGTCATGATAGTGTCTTACTATTACAATGGCGCCCAAAGGTTGCAACCTAGCGTTTGACTGTTCTAAGACAGTAACTTACTATTTCAAATAGCACCCAACGTAAATGTGCACTCAAAAAACACTTCATAATGTATATCTTGTGGTTTTAAACCTATTCAAACACTCTCTTTTAAAGTTCATTGATGAGTCCCCGAGTGTTTTAGGAGATTTTTTTGTGCACATTTGATAATTAGGCTTTAAGTTGTAATTTATTTTAATTAGTGTATAATTGGACTAAGTGTAGTAATAATATAGAATGGAGTAGTGTTGTCTTAGATTTTATAAGTTTAGTTGCTTTAATTAGATGTTAATTGATAGGATAGTTGCTCTAGTTGTTCTATTCTAGTTTTACATTCTTAGTTGAAATCCTAGTTTAGTTTTAGTTTGCTCATAGTGATATAAGTAATATTAACATTGAATGCATGTAGTTGGTTAGTTCAGAAAATCTCAAGACTAGTTCTAGTTAGTTTAGTATAATGGCTGACAATGGCGGGCAACGGCAATTGGTGGTGGTAGTTGTGACTGTTGGTTGCAGTAACTAAGGCCAAATTAGAAAGAATAAGAGGAGATATGTTTTAATTAATATTTAATTGCATCAGTAATATTTTACTACATCAGTAACTAGTGAAAGAATAAGAGAAGGGCCACAATAAAATATAAAAGAATAAGAGAAGAGGGTTTCTGGGCTTAGGTCAGGTTAAATAATGTTAGTGGGCCTGACCCAAATTTTGATCTCATGTATTAAACGTAAAACACATAGAAGGATGAAATTAGGGTTTATGTGTGCCGTCATTGCCTATCTCATCTCCCATGCTACCCATCTCTTCTCAGACTGCATTATCTCTTCCACTTTGCTACTGCTTATCTCTTTCTTCAGTTCTCTTTTTTTGCCATTATCGTTTCGCCACCACCAGCTGCCATGCGAAAAGCGGTCGCCACGAGCCGCCACAGAAAACACGCTTCGCCTCCGCCATATTGTGGCGAGACGTTGGGAAACCACATCTGATTTCCGCCATGGCGTCGCCATTGCCGAAATTTGTTAACATTGTTCTAGACTACATAGCTAGCTAGAATACATTTGTACTTTAGGTTTGCATTTCTTAATTTTAGTTGTTGATTCATGCTTTAGAAACTACATAGTTAGTCACTAAAGTTTGAATTCAACCTTTTTTTGTAATTCTTGTGCTCAGAATATTTCTTGAGGCATTTTCATCATTTTCCATCAATTACATTGACCTTTTTGTGATTGAACATGTTTCTATGTTGTTTCTTCGTGCTAATGCAATTTCTACCACTCATACATTCTCGAAGTAGTCAAACTTTTGTATAATGCTGAAATTTGGTATGTGCATAGTCATTGCTGAGTTTTAGTGATCACACAACTTCCTTAGTTTCATTCAAGATACACATCATTGCCCTTGACTTGAAATGGGAGGGTGATTCAAGTTAGATTATGCCACTTGAGGGGGCACTAAGGCTCACCAACTCAAGATAAGTGGGGTTGTCACCACATGAGCTTTAGACTTAAGATAAGACTAAGGGGAGAAGACACTCTACTAGAGAGAAACTCTAACAAATGGTCAAATATAAGGTAATTTTACTAAAAATATTCATCCCTTTTGTAAGTCTAAAAGATCCTCTTAAGGGGTCTCTTTGCAAAAAGACAAAGCTAAGGACTAAAAATATAAAGACATAAAACATTATTCTATAAGCTAGGTCAACTAAAGGTGGTGTCTTGAAAAGGAGAGAGACCTAACTTGACCTCTAAGCCTCCTCATATGCAGCATTGACCTTCTAGAAGAGAAGGTCAATGTGATATTCCAAGCTCTCTAAATATAGGCCTAGCATGTGTTGTCCCAAGGTTAAGGCTCTCCTCCACTCCAACTAGTGTTATCCTCCTCCAAGTTCAAACGTGCTTGACCTACAAAACACATGTTAAGAAGTCAACTCCAGTAAAGTCAACAAGTCTACTCAACTTAAGTCAACACAAGAAAAGTCAAGAAAAAGAATTGGAAAATAAAGACACATATGATAAGTTAAGAGTGTGTTTGGATAGAGTATTTTAATGAAGCAATTCATTTTTTTGAAGAATTTAGATTTCTTTGTAATGAAATGCTTTGTTTGGATAGAGAAATTAAAAAGCATTTCAAATGCAAGCATTTTTTTGAAGGATTTCAATTAGCTAAATTAGTAGAAATTCAAATACCCTCAAAATAGGTAGAATTTAAAATTCTTCTCATTCAACCTCACATTCTAGACGATCTGGACGGGCACGACAACTCGAACGTACCCGACGAGTTGGACGGGCCCGATGACCCGAACGTGCCGGACGACTCGAACGGGCCCGACGACTCGGACAGGCCTGACGACCCGGACGGGCCCGACGACCCGGACGACCCCGACAACCCAGACGAGCCCAACGACCCGGATGAGCCCGACGACCCGGATGGGCCCGACGACCCAGACATGCCCGACGACCCAAACATGCCCGATGACCTAGACAGGTTTGACGACCCAAACGGGCCCGACGATCCAAAGGACCCGATGACTTGGACGGGCCTGACCTAGACGAGCCAAACAACCCGGACGAGTCCGACGACTCGGACGTGCCCGACGACCCGGAAGTGCGTGACAACGTGGACAGGCCCGACGACCCGAACGGGCTCGATGACCCGGGCAGGAACGGTGACCCAGACGGGCCCGATGACCTGAACGGTCCCAACGATCCAAACGAGCCTGACCACTCGTACGGGCCAGACTATTCGGATGATCCCGACGACCCAAACGGACCTGACGGTTTGAAGGGGCCCGTTCAAGTCTCGGGCCCATCTAGGTCGTCGGGCCTGTCCGGGTCGTCGAACCTGTCTGGGTATTCGACACCGTCTAGATTGTAAGGCTCGTCCAGCTCGTCGGGCCGTCCATGTCTTCGGGCTCGTCCAGGTCATCAGGGCAGTCTTGTTCGTCGAGCCCGTTCGGGTCGTTGGACCCGTTTGGAGCATTGGGCCAATGAGTTAGACGGGTTGGACCAGGCCATATTGACGAACTTGACGGCACAATCGTGCAGTATGGGCCATCAGACCTCTAGATCATCGGGCCACCGATCCTGTCTGGGCTTCCCAGTCGGTCCAGCTTGGGTGGGTCGTCGGGTCTAACCAATCTGGTTGCGTAGTTGGGTCTGCCTGACCCATCTGGGTTGTCGAGCATGTTTCCAAATTTATCATGAACTCAAAACATAATTAAGCGTAAAATAAATATTGTTAAAATTAAATTTTATCTCACAATAAATTCAATTTTTTTTTCAAACAAGAAATTGAAATTTGAGGTATTTTAATTTCCTTATCCAAAAAAGTTATTTAAAAAATGAATGGAATTTAATTATAAACAATTTAAATACAAAACATTTCAATTTCTAAACATTGTTGAAATGTTCCGTTCAAACACAAGGTAAAGACTTCCCTTCTAGCCATGTTTCTTGAAATCCTTCTATGAAGATCCTCTAAGCTTTTATGGCGAGTCATAAACTCATCATGCTCCCACGTCAAGTCGTTGTACCCGATGCTACTGACATCAAAGTGATTAGCGAACTGTGATTTTGAAACTAATTCAAGACATTGGGAGCAATTATATTGACAATAGTTTTGAATTTTTTTTTCCAATAGATGTTGCTCGAAATAGATTTATTTCTTGGTAAACAAAAATTAAAATATCATTTTTATAGGCCAAATCAAGTTACCATTGGAAATGTGATTTGTATTTTCTTTTGTTTCTCTGTGAACATACGTGTTGTGCTTCCTAATATAGTGTTGTGCTTCTTAATATTCAAATATACTAATATTACAATTTAACGTTAATTTCTTTATTATTTAATTTAACTCAAATGTAATTAAATTAGTAAATATATATTGACTATTTGTTTTTGAATAATTTTTACAACTTGTTATTTTTAATTCATTATTTTTTTTATAAAATTTATGATTTTAATTCATGAATAATTACACATTTATTTATGAAATTAGGGTAAATAGGGTAAATCACACAACATTTTTAAATTTAAATATGATATATTAGTATTATTAATCTATTTTACTTCAAATATTTATTAATTAAGTAATCAAATAAATCGTGTTAATTGAAGAAAAATAAATATAAATAAAATATTATTTAGTGAATCTTCAATTATTTTTTTTATATTTATATAATTTAATATTATTTAAAATATTTCTTTTAAAAATTTAATATATTTCATATATATATATATATATATATATATATATATATATGATATTTTTTATATTTTTTATATATATATAAAGATATATTTCTCTTTTTTAATCTATATTTATTTTTCAATTTGACTTTTAAAAAAATTTATTTTAAAATTAAAATAATTTTTGTAATTTAACTACTTTTTTTTTTCAATTTGACTAGCGTTTTAGATCATTAGAAATGAAAATTAATTACATTAAAATTATAAAAAATTATTTATATTTAGTTTTATAATTATAAAAATGACAATAATAATAATTTTATTATTTTTTATTATCACAAAAAATCAAATACAGTATTTTTACTTGTTTATATAAGAATTATTCTAGATTTAATTACTATTTTGGTTCTTATATTTGTTCAAAAATATCAAGTTAGTCCTCCAATTGTTTTTAGTTTTAATTTGGTCTCATTTTTGAAAAATTGATACAATTTTGTTCATTTTGTTAAATTTCTTGAAATGGATCAAGATTTTTTCATTAAAATTGGAGTCGTGAAAAGAATAGTTTGGATTGTTAGTGTAATACATAGTCATAGTGTCAATTATGATGAAAAGTTTTTAATCCACTTCAAAAAAATTTAACAAAAATGACCAAATTGCATAAATTTTTAAAAAATCGGGACCAAATTAAGACTAAAAAAACTGGAGGACCAACTTCACAATTTTAGATAAAAACAGGGACCAAGAAAGTAATTCAACACAAATTTTAGCTCATCGAAAATATAGGTTGAAGATTTTTCACTAATCACATGACAAAAACTTATTGACTAGACAAGATGACAATATTTTTAGTTTATAGTTTTTAATTTCAAAATTTTCATACATATTTTTTAAATTTAAATATTTTGTTAATCCAACCTAAAATGAACTGTTTTGTCATCATGATCACACTAAGACAAAATTTAAAATCAAAATTTAATTATTTCTTTTATGTTTTTTGAAATGTACATCAATGGTAATTAAAAATTATAATTTCATAATCTAACTGAATATATAGTAAAAAAAACATAGTAAGATGGAGAAAACTCAATTTCTCAAAGCTAATTATTCAATAATACTTTGCTTATTTGCATTCGCACAGAGAATGCATTCCTTATTTGGAACAACAACATACATCTATAGTGCATAATCCTCTTGTATAACCTAAACTTTGACAATGGCCAGCACAGTCAGGAAATTTGGTGCACAATCAGGAAATTTGGTGCACAATCAGGAAATTTGGTGCATGCTCCTACACAAGAGGGTTTGCTGCTAACACCTGCATTATTATCAATATTTGGAATTAAAAAGAATAAATGTAAATCTAATTCAAACTATTGTACAAATAAATTCTAAATTTTGGAAGTTATTTTTGTTCATACCAGACAAAAACAAAACAATGAACATGGCAGCAATGATAAATTTCAGAAAAATTAATAAGAGAAGTGAGTGAGACATTCTTGAATATGAGAACTCTGAATCTTGTGTATGGTGTCAGTTGCTTTGTATAATCTATCTCTTTTTATAATATGTATTTTTGTTTATAAGAATTTTTCTCTCTTTATAATTTTTAATTATTTAATACGTATAATGTAATATATTTATTGAAAGAATAGTATAAATAACTATGCATAAATTTTTTTCATTAATATTTATTAAATATAATATAAGAAATTGTTTCTTATGATTTATTAATAAATATAAAGGTGTACATAATATTTTAAAAAAATATACCAAAAATGCACACTCTAAATAATTACAAAATTAATATTAATAATACTTTTATTATAATATATTAATAGACATGAAAGCGTCACATTATATTTTAAAAAAATACCAAATTAGTATACTACAAATAATTACAAAATTAATATTAAAAAATTATTATTTATCATTTATTAATGGATATGAAAGTGTATAGAATATTTCTTTTAAAACTTATACTACAAACTAACAAGATGATAGAGGATTATTAATATTCTAAAACTTGGTATTTAAAAATTTAATATTATATAAAAATTTAAATTTTGAATAAAGTAAAGTTTAAAAATTTATAGATTTTTAAATCTTTATAAAAGTCAATAATTTTTAATTTTTTAAAATTATAATATTATAATTTAATTTTACAAAATAAAAACTTTATTTATTTAATTTATAACTTTTAAAAGTCTATAAACTTTTATTTTTAAAGTCTATAATTTAATTAATATTATATTTTGACTTTCAAAGTCCATAACTTTAATATTAAATTTATAAAAGTCTAAATCTTTTAAATTTAATATTATAGACGTTTTATAAAGTTATATTAAATTAATATTAAAAGTCTATAGACTTTTATAAAAATTTAAAATCAAAATTTAAAAATTAATTTTGATTATATAAAATCAATATTCATAAAAGTTATAAATTTTGGATTAAATATATTTTTTTCCTTTAACTTTCAATGAAAATTAGAATTAATGATTCTACATTTATTTGATAAATTTACTCATATGATTAATATTCATATGATTCATTACTTTTTGTGTAAATATTTGTATTAACCAGTTGATTTGTTTCCTGTATAGATTACATGTTGTATCTATAAATAGGACTCTTCCTATTAGTAATAATATAAAGAGAAGTTGTTCACTATTCTCTTGTTCTCTATTCTTCCTCTCCTTCTTCCCTCTCTTATTAGCTTCATTTTATAACACATTATCAACACGATGCTTCAACCAATTGAGGGTTAGTGAAAGTTTTTTTTTCTCTTTAAGGATAATGTTTTGTGTGTCTCAATCCATACTCTTTCTAACCCTTTCTTCATTTACAATTTTATCTCATATTCTTATTCATTGGATAAAAATTGTTTGACTTAATCAATTTTCTTCTTCGTCTTATTATTATTATTATTATTATTATTATTATTATGGTTATTATTATTATCATTATTATTTCATGTACTAGTTCTAAACACGTGAAATGTTGCAAAATTTTAATTTGTGACCCTTGATATTGCAAGGAATAATTACTTATATTGAATATTAAATGTTGAAATACATTTAGATGCAATGGGTCTTGGTGATACCATTAAAGAAAGAAATAAAGCATCTAAGTAACTAATTTATTCTTGCGAGAACAATATTGTGAACAGAGATTTCACAAATATTATGAATATATTTCATACCTTTGTATGGCTGAACAAAACAATGAAGCTTTTAATGAAAAATCATGAGATCCATCCAATATGCTACATTCCCAAAAGTGAATGCAGCAATAAATATTATGAATTTATTTCATGCCTTTGTATGGTTGAACAAAACAATGAAGCTTTTGATTAAAAATTATAAGATTCATCTAATCTGCTCCATTCCCAGAAGTGAATGCAGTGATAAATATTGTGAATTTATTTCATGCCTTTGTATGGCTGAACAAAACACTTAGCTTTTGATAGAAAATCATGAAACTTGTCCAATTGGTTATGCACCATTCCCAAAAGTGAATGCAATAACATTTTATTTATATTTTCATAATCGTGATATTGACTATGGACATGGTTATAAATAAAATTTCAAAGACACATTTTATCACCAGAAGTGGCACAATAATGTGAAAAAGTGAAAAGAAAAATGGGAAAATATTGGCAAATAAGATGAAATTATATATTATCATTACGATAGTAAAGGCCATTTGAGTTGTACTTATCGTACAACAAAACATCTTACAAATAATAAAAACACATTTTGCTTATGAAGATGGTGATTCTGATTATGGCCATATGGATGCTACTCATCTTGATATTATTATTTTCTTTGCTAAACCGAATGGAAGCATTGATCACCTCATTGGTTATGAGAGTGTTAAAAAAATCTCATATTGAAATTTATGTTTATATGAAAAATGAATGTTGACACTAGCCCCAATGATAAAGATATGTGTCTTATTGATAGTGAAACAACTTATACAATTCTTAAGAGTAATAATTTTTTCTCTTGTTTGGTAATGTGAGACATCAATGTTAGTATTATTTATAGTACTACAAATATATGTAAAGGCTTCAAAAGAACTATTATATTTCTACAAAGAATTTGAATAGAAACTTATTACGTTTCAAGGATATTTGTCTAAATAGATATCATATTGAGACAAACAACAATGAAAAAGATATGAAATATCTTTATATCTCTACAATTGAGTTGAAAAAAAAATGTGTATTGGAGAAATTATCAAACGTCTCTTATAGTTTACACATATATTAGTACAATTGAGATGCATGTTATGGTAAACTAGAAGTTTACGAATCAAAATGAATGCCTTGTTTGGCATTATCAGTTGGATGGTTTGTACTACACATATATCAGTACAATTAAAATGCATCTCATGGTAAACCTGAAGTTTACGAATCAAAATGAATTCCTTGGTTGGCATGATCAGTTATTATGGTGTAAAAAAAAAGGTTGAAAAACTCATAGTCAAAAGACTTCTTCAGACCAATGAGTTCTCATGTACTATACGTTCACAAAGGAAAGTTGATAATAAGACCCTCATAAGAAAAATTAGAAATGAGTGAATCTCATTTTCAAAACGAATGCAAGGTGATATTTATGGTCTAATACACCCACCATTCGGATAATTTCATGGTTTTGATTGATGCATCAACTAGATGGTCATATATTTGTTTATTATCAACTCACAATAAAGTATTTGCAAAGTTATTAGTACAATTAAGAGCATACTTCCCATATTATCCGATTAAAAAAATATGTTTTGATAATACTAGTAAAATTACTTCTCATGCTTTTCATGTGTATTGGATATTAATTGGAATTGAAGTTAAGCATCCAGTAGCACAAGTTCATACTCAAAATAGACTTGCAGAATCATTACTAGAATGTCTAAAATTGGTTGCAAGACCATTACTTATGAAAGCTAATCTTTTGATGGCTACTTGGAGATATGCAATTTTGCATGTTGCATTATTGATTTGCATCAAACCAACAAGTTATCACAAATACTCTATTATGCAGTTGGTGTTTGGTCGATGACCTAATATTCTCATGTAAGAATTTTTTAATGTGGTGTATATGTTTCAATTTTCCGACCAAAGGGAATATGATGGGTCCTTAGAGACGATTGAGAATATATGTTGGATATGATTCTCCCTCAATAATAAAATATCTTGAACTACCAATAGTTCGACTTATTTACAATTCAACTTTTTGATTGTCACTTTGTTGAATAAGTTTTTCCAACATTAGCGGGAGAAAGAAAACAATTGGAAAATAATATTGGTTGGAATGAATTATCATTATCTTATCTTGATCCTCGTACAAAAGAGTGTGAACTGGAAGTTCAAAGGATAATTCATTCACAAAATTAGTCAATCAATTACCAAATGTTCTTATTGACAGAAAGGGTAATCAAATCATATATACCAAATGTTAATGCTTCGAGTATATTTGATATTAATTCATAACATGCCTGAAGCGTGGTAGGCATGTTAGTTCTGAAGACATGTTTGAAGCGTGGTAGGCCTATGGTTCCAAAGATAAAAACTATTGAATGAGAAAGGGAACTAAAATGCAAGATGACCTAATCGAAAAGGTTGAAATCCCAAAAGTTTCATTTGACATAATTAACGATTCGGTTCCAAAAGAACCTCAAGTACCTAAAATTCTTGAAAATAATGAGATCTCAATAAATTATGTCATGAATCATATAATATGGAACCAAAATAAAGTCAACATTGACAAAAATTTTACACACAATATAGCGATGAAAGCTATGAAGGACAATGAGGATCAATAATCAATGATCATTAAAGATTGTCGATAAAAAAATGATTGGCCAAAATGAAAATATGCAAATCAGAATAATTAGATTTGCTTGCTAAACGAAAGGTTTTTGGACCTACGATTCACACACCTGAAGGTGTGGAATCCATTGGGTACATATGGATTTTTTCGCAAAAATCAAATTAAGAATGATGAAATTGTTAGATACAAAGCACAATTAGTTGCTCAAGGTTTTTCACAAAACTTAATATTGATTTGTGAAAAGACATATTCTCTGGTATTGGATGTAACAATATTGCAATATTTGATTATCCTAGTTGCACAACAAGGTTTGCATTTACATCTAATGGATGATGTTACAGCCTATTTATACGATTCTCTTGAGAATCATATTTATATGAAAATCCCTAAAGAATTTTATTTACCCAACAAGGCAAATTCTGAAAAGGGTTATTCAATAAAATTGAACAAGCCCTTTTATTGATTAAAGCAATTAGGACGTGTGTGACATAACCGTTTTATTGAGTACTTATTAAAAGAAGGATATTGAAATGATCTTATTTGTTCTTGTATTTTTATGAAAAGATCCAACAATGAAATTGGCATAATTATTGTTTAAGTAAATGACATAAACATCGTTGGAACTCCTAATGAGCTCACAAAGGAAATTGATTGCTTAAAGAAAGAATTTGAGATGAAGGATTGATAATGTTAATTTTTACCATTATCCAAGCTACATTTTTTTTAGAAAAATCATCTCTTCCAAAGCTTTTAACCTACTTAGTCCTCAATTTTAACTTACTTTTGTAAATAAATACATTTTGGGTTACATTGATCTAAATATACAACTAATCCCCATTTTTGTGTCTATTTATAGATTGGAAGCTTTGTTCCAAAAATCCAGACAAATGAGTGACCCAGAATAACAAGGAGAAGATGAAAAATGTCAACAGGAGCTGCCTGGCGACACAAAGCCAGCGCTAGGCGCAAGAGACAATCAGCGCCAGGCGACACAACGCAGGCGCTAGGCGCAAGAGATAGTTACCGCCTAGCAGAACCTGGACACCGTCGGGCGGTTCGCGCAAGTTTTCACCACTGTTTGATAGCTAGCGCCTGGTGGTGAGAGGCTTCCGCCAGCCGCCAGTTTTCGCTGATGTATCAAGTTGGCCATTTTTCTTCTGTTTTCGCGAGGGGAAACTCATCTTGGACAGTTTGAAGCTTGAGCAACGCGTTTTGGAGCACTTGGAGGTCTACTAGGACTAGTGGGAACTACCCTTTCTTCCTCTTTGTATCTCTTCCCTCTTCCACTTCCATTTTGTAAGCTTGAGCTCTCCATGATAATGGAGAGCTAAACCCATTTTTGTTGGGGTTAGATGTAGCCACTGAACTTTCATGTATTTGTGGATGATTTAAATATATATATATATATATATATATATATATATATATATATATATGCTTCTTCCATTGATTGCTAGTATCTTTGTTTATTTACTTAAAGCTTGCTTTGTTTTAACCATTCATTGCATGATATTTGGGTCATTAGGTATTGGAAAATATCTCTTGAAACCTAGAATTAGAACAAGATACCTAATGGAACTTGTATCTAGGAATGGAACTTGATCCATTAGTTGTCTTAAATCGTAATTTGTAAAGCGGGTTTTCTTATTTAGGGATTCAAGGAATTGGCTCTTAACAAGGAAATCTAGGCTCATTCAACTAAGGGATTAGGGTTTGAGTAGACTTGTGGGTTGACATTAGTAATTAATGGAAACGAGTTTTATTGTTTTATATACATGAGAGTGAAGTAGGTGAAGTCTAATCCCAACAATATCAATCCATTGCATTTCTAGTCTTTTCCATCTTCTAGAGGTTTCAAATATCCAAGTTCACCTTTTACATGTTTTTGAAATATTTACTTTCTTGCACACAAAAATCCAAATTATGGATTTATTCTTTACTTTAAATTAGTCACTAATTACGCAATTATTTAGTATACACGATTCTCTTGGGAAACGATATCTCGGTCTTACCGGTTACTACTTGTGTGACTTGGTACACTTGCCAAAGTCGTAACAAGTTTTTGGCGTCGTTGTTGGGGACCCGTGTCTAATACTAGACTATTGTGTGATTTTTGACTTATTTAGACTTATTCTTTGTTCATATTTACTGTTTTTGTTTACTTATATACGCACATTATTTGGGCTAACTTGTAGTTTGAGCTTGCTTTTGTTGTTGCTCTATAATTTATGCAGGGTAGGATCCGTACAAGGAGGACTGCATCTTTAGAACCACTCCTTCCCAATCCTGAGATAGAGAAAACTACCCGCAAAAACAATAGTGCCACAAGGAGAAGATGAGCTCAAGCACAACAAGTTGCCCATCACTCTTCTGCTTCAGACACTCTTCTGTCTACCACTCAGAATCTTGATTCTTTTCCAAAAGAAGATATGGCTGAAAACCCTCATGGTGATGGTAGAGGGCGTGAAAGACGCACTTTGGAGGACTATGCTGCGTTCACAGGGACCATTAATTTCAACAATATTGCTCGACCAACGGTGAATGCTACTAATATGAAGATTAAAGACAAGAAGGGTTGTGTAAATCAAGTGGCAGACCATCTGTCAAGACTAGTGAATGAAGAGGTGACCACACTGGAAAAGAAAGTGTTAGAAGAATTCCCTGATGAAAAGTTGCTCCTAGTATCTAATAGACCTTGGTTTGCAGAAATGGCAAACTTTAAGGCTGCTTAAGTTGTTCTTGAGGATATGAGTTTGCATCAACAACATAAGCTCTTTAGGGAAGCAAAATACTATGTGTGGGATGATCCTCACCTTTTCAAGATTGGGGTAGACAATCTGTTGAGGAGATGTGTGTCTGAAGAGGAGGCAAGAAGTATTATGTGGCATTGCCACAATTCACCCTATAGAGGACACTATAGTGGAGAAAGAATAGCTGGAAAGGTTCTACAATCTGGGTTCTATTGGCCAAGCATTTTCAAGGATTCTCATGCATATGTGAAACACTGTGACAAGTGCCAAAGAACAGGGAGCATCTCTAGAAGGAATGAAATGCCTTTGTAGAACATACTGGAGGTTGAAATGTTTGTTGGGGTATTGATTTCATTGGCCCCTTGCCTTCTTCATTTTCCAAGGAGTATATCTTGTTGGCTGTGGATTATGTCAGCAAATGGGTGGAAGCTGTTCCTATGCCCACAAATGATGCTAAGACAATCATCAAGTTTCTCAAGAAGAATATATTCTCCAGATTTGGTGTCCCAAGAGTCTTGATAAGTGATGGAGGTTCTCACTTCTGCAACGCGCAGTTGAAAAAAGTCTTGGAGCACTTTAATGTCAAACACAGAGTTCCCTCTCCCTACATCCTCAATCAAATGGACAAGCAGAGGTGTCAAATAGAGAAATCAAGAGGATCCTTGAGAAGACAACTTCTTCCTCAAGAAAGGATTGGTTTATCAAGTTAGACGACGCTCTTTGGGCCTACCGGACTGCATTCAAGACTCCAATTGGGTTGACTCCATTCCATGGTATATGGGAAGGCTTGTCATCTTTCGTTGGAGTTGGAGCACAAGGCTTATTGGGCCATGAAGTTCTTAAATTTTGATCCATCCTTGTCAGGGGAGAAGAGGAAGCTACAATTTCATGAGTTGGAAGAGATGCAACTCAATGCCTATGAGTCCTCCAAGAGCTACAAAGAGAAAGTGAAGGCCTATCATGATAGGAAGTTGGTGAAAAGAGATTTCAAACTCGGTCAACAAGTGCTATTGTTCAACTCAAGATTCAAATTATTTCCAGGGAAGCTGAAATCCAAGTGGTCAGGCCCATTTACTATCAAGGATGTGAAAGCTTATGGGGCAATTGAAATTGAAGACCCATCCTCAAAAAGGAGTTGGGTAGTGAATGGCCAAATGCTCAAGCCTTATTTGGGTGGTGAAGTTTTGAGGATGACCACCGTCATGCACCTCAGTGAAGCTTAAGCGCCTTACCTGTCAGGCTCGTGACGTTAAACAAGCACTTCCTAGGAGGCAACCCAATGCTTTAAACTCATTTTGTTTTAACTTAGTGTTTTAATTCAGTATGATGTTTGTATATATGTGTGAAATCTGTTAGTATGATTGTTGTGTTTGTTGAGATGTTGAACTTTGTGTTAAAATTGCATCTGTGAACCTCTGGTAGAATAACTTTGAGTGTTGTCATGCATATTTCGTCTTAGGATAATAATAGCATGTGCTTGTTGTGGCATTTTGGATTGAGTTTAACCTTTATGCATCATAGAATGTGCTAGTGAAAAATTGGTGGTTTGTGAAAATAGTAGTAGCATAGTTGTGTAGTAAATTCATGTCTTAAGTTAAGTTGTGCAAATGTTATGTGAATTAAATGTTTTGCTTGAGTGTGAATGCTTGGGTTGAAGTTGGGAAAGCTTGAAAAATATGTTTGCAAGAGTGAAAGGTTGGTGGGAGCACAATAGAGTCAAAGGCAACCCAACCATAACCCAAAAACACAAAAACTTCACTCCTACAACTTAACCGCCTGACAACATTTTCCCTCCTGCCTAGCGCTAGTTGTGAAATTAGCCCCTGGGAGCACTCCAGAAGCTATGCGCCTGGCAGCACCTTCGCGCCCGCTTGGCGCCACACCAAAAAAACTGCTCCAGAGGTATTTTGTTGATACATCGCCTGGCGGCTCGAGACCACCCGCCAGGCGGCAGCGCTGCGCGAGCTCTGATTGGGCTTTTTAATTGTGTTTTTGAGCTAGCCCTATCCCTCACCCTAAGTTTCACTCACGCCTGGCGCCGCTACTCTGCCCTAACCTCTCCACTCTCACACTCTCACACTTGCCAAACCCTAACTCTCAATCTAACTCTCTAATTCCACAATCCTCTCCTAAATTCACAAACCCTAACCCTCAATTTCTCCCCATTCCCGTGCCCTCCTCACTCTCATTTACACTGCCTCTTTACTCTCGCCAGGCACCACTCTTCATGAACCCACACTTCCTGCATTGCACTCAAGTAATGTTCTTCTTCTTTTTTGTTCTTTTCATTTTAGTGTTCTTAATGCTTATTCTGTTGTGATTACATACTTTGGGTTCGTGATTTGTGGTTGCCACTGTTTTGAATGTTGCTTGTTTCTGCTTCCACTATGGTTTTGTGTTTTTTTCTTGTGCCAATCTTGCAGACCCGTGTTGTGCTGCCTGGCGGTGGCCATTTTGGCTTGTTTTTTATTTTGGCCTGTTTTTTTGCCAGGCACTGGAGCATCAGAGCTCCCTGTCACGAGCTGGCGCCTGGCGCCACTTTTGTAGGGGCAAGGCGGTGGCCCTTTTTTTTACCTCTTTCTTTCATTTTCGCACCTGATTGACTCTATATTTTTTTATTGAATCTCTCATTCCAATGCTAACCTTAAATTGCCTCTTTGTACCGAATGCTTACTTTGCAGATGGCATCCTCCTCCAACCCAAAGAGAATCAAGACCACCATTGGTAACCCCACAAAAGGGCAGAAACGCAAGGAGAGAATTTATTCTCACTACTTCCTCACTAAAGACAATGAAGACCACTTCCAAGTGGTCATGCAGAGAAAAGTTGTGGCAGAGAGGAAAGTCATTCTGAAGCCTGATGAAGTCAATGAATTTCAACTAGAGTTGATCAGACGCGGTTGGGAAAGGCTGGGTAGCTACCCTGTCACGTTCAGCATAACCTTGGTTAAAGAATTCTTTGCCAATGCCAAGGTTACCACCTCTACAGCTCCCACCTTCCTCAACTGTGTGAGGGGAAAAAGAGTGCCCTTTGATGCTAAAACGATCAATGGAATTTTGGGCACCCAGCTGGTTGATGATGTGGAATGCCAATTCTCAACGTTGGATGATGAGGGCATGGCACCCGGAGAGTTGCTCCAAGCACTCTACTTGGCGGGTGAAGGATTTCATAGGGGCACGATTCAACGAGGTTCCTTTCACCCCTGGCTCGATTCTAGTCAGCTTTTGTGCACACCAACATATCTCCATGCTACCATGTGTTTGTTCTCACGGAGGGACGCACCACCATTTTGTACACCATCCTGACAAGTCGGGTGATGGATGTGGGGTAATATATTGTCAATGAGATCCACCGGTGTGCTAATGTTGCCGGCAAGGTCGCTCTAGGCCATCCCTCTCTCATCACCCATCTTTGCAGCCTGGTAGGAGTGGACATTTTTGTACCCCCTTTGGAGAAAGCAACGCAGGATCTAGACTTTTCCTATTTTTCAGAGGTTCTACTCACTTGCTCCTAAACCCCGGAGGCACCACCAGCCACAGGGAAAGCCTGAGCCAGAGCCCGATGCAACCCTCACGATTAATATGCGGTTGCAGGCTTTGTAGGCCAAGCTAAATCATCTTCAGCTCCTGGAACCCCAGATGCAAGCTTTATACCGGCTGGGGATGGCCAATGTAGATATGCTTAGGGGCATCTCCCTAACGATTCCAGAGTTGAGCACTTCATCAGCTGAGGAGTTTGTAGCCACTGTTTCTTAGCCTGGGGCCCAGGCCACTTCTACTAGGGGAGGTGGAGCCTCAACTGCTAGAGATGATGAGGAGGAAGAGCTAAATGAAGAGGGCAAGGATGACGCCTAAGCTTGGAGAAAGTGAATCATCTTTTGCAGGACTTGTTTTGTGAATAGTCCTGATTTTCAATTATGCTTTTAGACTTCAGTTTTTATTTCAGTTTTAACTTTCTTTTGATAGTGTTGAACTTTGTAGCTTGGTTGGTGAACTAATCTTTTGCATTGACTTGGTACTTTTCATAATCATCTTTTGTGCTTGTTATGAAATGATGTTGAATTTGCTTGTGAGCATGAGCTTGTGGTTATTCTCATTTTGATATAGTGATGCTTGATTTTAATTGTGATCAATGATTTTGGCATATGTTGACAATTGTGGAACCCAAAGTACCCTGTGAGAGGTTGTGCCCCAAAGTTGATTTGTGTGAATGTTATCACTGTGGACTCATAATTGACTTTGCATGAGTTCATTTACTAATCATTTACTTGCATGCTACAGATGATCAATGCCATCTTTCTTTTTCCTGTTATATAATTGAGCCAATCCTTTTCAAGTTGATTTCTTGTGCAAACCCTTTGAGTCTTCTTTGAGCCTTAAAGACAACATGTGTCATTCCTTGAACCTTGAGCATAGTAAAGATTTTGACTACCTTACTTTGAGCTTGAGAGAGCAAATGATTGTTAGTCATGAGTTTGGTTCAAGTTTGGGGGAATTATTGCTGAAATAAGGGAGCATGAGAAAATTTGTAAAGTTTTTGGTTCAATTCAATAAAAAAAAAGAGAAGAGAAAATTGCTGCAAAGAATAAAAATTGGTGCAAGCAAGTTGGGAATTGGTTTCATTTATTCAATAGAGAAGGGAAAAAAATACTTTCCTGATTTGATTAGTTGCTCTCTTAGCTCAAGGTACTTTTGTTATCTTGAAAAACCAAATTTCCTTCTTAGCCTAGCCACAATACAAGCCATAAAAGCCCTTGTGATGATAGCATGCTTGTGAAAGTTTTATCCATTTTGAACAAAAAGCAAAGTTAAATTGTGTGACATTGTGATGGTGGAGAGAATGTTGTTTATATCCATACACCAGTGAGCTTGAGTGAAACACTTGTTCTTGTGAGAAATGGTTCCCATTGATCAAGGAAACATTTTGCCATGATTGTTGATCCCTTATAAACTTTTGCATGCACTTGTGAAGCTTTTTTTTTGTGAGCACCATAGCTTTAGCTTGCCTTGCTAATGAAACACATGTGCCAAACAATCTTTCAAATAAGAGCAAGCACAATTGACATTTGTTTTGGTTGTTTAACTATGTTCTCTTAAGTTGCTAGATCATTGCAATTGTGTTGTTCATCTAGGCCAAGTTACCTTTTTGCTTGAGGACAAGCAAGGTTCTAAGTTTGAGGGAGTTGATAATGTTAATTTTTACCATTATCCAAGCTATATTTTTTTTAGCAAAATCATCTCTTCCAAAGCTTTTAACCTACTTAATCCTCAATTTTATCTTACTTTTGTAAATAAATACATTTTGGGTTACATTGATCTAAATATACCACTAATCCCCATTTTTGTGTCTATTTATAGATTGGAAGCTTTGTTCCGAAAATCCAGACAAATGAGTGACCCGAAATTAAAATTATATTCTTTTATAAAGATGTAAATGTTTATAATATCAGTTATAATCAGTCCATGTGTTATAAGTTTGAGTTGTTATCAATCCCTATGTTATAAGTTTGAGTTATTAGCAATCCATGTAACCACCTGGCGCCATTCACTTCGTCGCTAGGTGAACTTGTGCCTCAAGGCCGCCTGGCAGGCTCCTCACACCGCTAGGCACCACGCAGCTTCTAGGACCTCTGCCTATTTGCTTTCGCCTAGTGGGATGACCCCTTTCGCCAGGTGCTACACGCCTAGTGCATCCTTGTCTTTTCCTTTGTCGCCTGGCAGCGCATCTTGTGCCACCAGGCGCCACACTAGTAGCGTCCCAATTACTGGTTTTTGACAAGTTGGGACTGGTTCCAAGGAACCCTAAGCACGCAATACACAATACATAAGTCAAACTTCATTGCCCAGTCATAATCTTATGACTGAACCACACTCAACGCATTCACTTACCAACTATTTCAAAATTTTGGATCCTACATTTACCAAATAATGATGAAAATTATCATGCAATTATTCTTTTGCCACTTGCACATACTACACTGATTTTAAAGCCATCATCTCAATTGGCGCAACATGACAACTCTTCAAATAGACATTATACCATAACAATCAATATATACACACCACTTTGACACTCTTGCAATCCCAATTATCGCATACTCATAATTACACTTTTTATTAATTATCTTTCATACATACTTTCCCTTTCCACACATTCTGTCCAATTTTAACCCCTAATGTGTAAAAAAATTTCCAAAGAACTACACGTAGAAACCCAACGCGAAACAAAATTAGCGTGTCTGCCTACACCTGATGTGTCGCCTGGCGGCAGTTTATGCGCCGCTAGGCGGTCCATACAAAATCTAGTTTTTTTCCAGATTTTCCTGCACCAATACAAAACCCAAAACCCCATTTATTAATTCAGGCAAGCATTGTATCATATTTTTCACATTTGATCAAACTTACACAAGTAATGCTTGTCCAAATATCATATAACTTTCACGAAAACAACGCGTCAATCATAATCATAAATCAGGTTTATTCATTCCCAACCCCAACATGAACCCTAATCCCCCAATCATGCCAAATTCATGTAATTTTCACCAACAGATAATCGTAGATAAAAATCCACCATGCCAATCATATATGTACATATACAAATTCAATCCATACATCACAACACCACTAGAACACAAAAAATTAGGAGAAACTGGGCAAGCCAATTCGTGTCGCTTAGCGGCCAACACATAGCTTCTAGGCGGTGCATAGAAAAACCTAAAAAAATGGCCTTGAGGCATGAGTCGCCTGGCGGGCCTTCAACGTCACCAGGAGATTTCTGGACACGAGTAATTTATTAGCCAAGGTTTGAACACACAACCATACAACTATCAAGACAATGCACAACCATTCAACCAATTCATGTTTCATGATATTTCCTACACATCTAGGATTATATTATCACACACTATGGTTAAGCACATATGCAAAACAATAATCAATTAATTTAACAAATAATTGGCATCATTAGGAATTGAACTCAAGTCCTTTTAATATTACCAAGTACTCTTAATCACTTGATTTTATATATGGTAAAAAGGAAACATGAACTTGGTTTACGTGAATGAAATCAAAGGCTATGTACACCCATGAAACCATGCAAAAAGACTACCATAAAGGCGTTACGGGTCCCACCAATGTTAACGAATAGAAAAATGATACTTGGACAAAGTTTGGATTGGCAAACTTTGACAAACAACCATTTTTGGCAAAAAATATCGTAAAACTTTATTACTTTACTTTTGTAACTTCCATAAAAAAAAATACTCTATTTAGTAACTTTGTCAAAAATTTGTTTGTAAAAGTTTCATTTTCCTTTAAAAAAACAACTAATGAGGAGAAAGAAAATCCAATTAAATAAAAGAACCAAAATTGCACCTATATGGATCCAAACTATGCCCACTCACGCACCAGCACACACAACCAACCACTAAGCCACTTGCTATGTCATAATCATATGCACATTATTTTTTTAAAAACATAAACATTCTATATATCATGATTAAATAAAATGATTAAAATAAATAAAACAACAACTTTAATCACTCAAATAATTATTCCATATTTCATAATTAAATTAATCAAATCAATAACCTTTCCACCATCGTCGTAGGTCTCTTTAGCTTCGATGGCTGCCTCTTCACAGCCTGCCCTAGCCCAAAGGTTGTCGATCTATAGACCATCACAAAGAAGTTGATTTTGGTGATTGACGTTTAAGGATTTGGAGGATCGAAAACCTTGATGAAGAAGATTAACATAAAAGGAGTTAAGAAAATGGTTTATGAGGGAAAATTCTTCACTTCCTTTGAAATTGGTATTTTCGCTTGTTCACTTCCTTTGCAAATTGTTCATATGCTTACCATAGTGTTTATCTTATACAAGCTTCACAGTTGGGTTTGTCTAGGCTATCTCTTGAGCTACAATATGTTACACCATCTGCTACAAATAAAATTAAGGGAATTTGAAACATAAGTAAAAATATCAATAAATAATAAATTGTATTGTAGGGATAAAAAACACTAAAAATGGACTTTTGTAATTGTCATACATGATTTAAAACTGTTGGCAACTAGCAGAAGTTTGTAAAACTCTCGCACAGTACCAGGGGTTCCAGAACCATCGGTAAATAACATAAGTTTCACAACTGTCAATAAATATCAAGGGTTTCAAAATGTCGGTAATTACTAAGTGATGGAGGTGTGACAATGAGCAAAGACAAGGATCCACTTGAAGAACTTGGAGGACCTATGACAAGGTCTAGAGAAAAGAAAGCAACAGAAGCTCTACAACAAGTGTTGTCAATATTATTTGAGTACAAGCCCAAGTTTGAAGGAGAAAAGATAAAAGTTGTAAATTGCATCGTGGCCCAAATGGAAGAGGACTAACGCGCCAGATTAATGCAATTTCTTTTATTTAAATAAGAGCCCATTTGATATCTTAAGAACCATCCTTGGAAGACTAAGAAGACCTTGTTGAATACTTTTGGATGACTTTTTGGCTGCCCCAATTTCAGTTATAATCAGCCATTAGGTAGTGGACCATTATTAGCTTGATTGGTTTATTATTAGCACTAGTGGGATATAATGACAATTAATGGTCTTTTTGTAATCCTAATGGTTAAAGCTTCTATATATGCTGAAACATTTCTTATCAATGAAATCAAGTTAAGTTTTGTTCAGAAATTCAATTTTCTATCTAATAGTGAGAGTGATTCTCCTAGTTCTTGAGTGATTCAAGAACCCTTGGCTGTATCAAAGGATTTTGCCATCCTTTGTGTGTTGCCTCCTTTGGAAAGAGTGATTCTTTCCTTCCACTTTTAGATTCACCCCTTATTACTTTCTTCTTCACCCAATTTTCAAAAGAATACCTAATTCTGCCCACAAAATATCTCGTGGTCATAACTGGTTCTAACCCTAAAAGAAAAAAAAATCCTAAGTCAGCCCTTGTGCAATTCTTCACTTCCTTTGAAATTGGTATTTTCGCTTGTTCACTTCCTTTGCAAATTGTTCCTATGCTTACCATAGTGTTTATCTTATACAAGCTTCACAATTGGGTTTGTCTAGGCTATCTCTTGAGCTACAATATGTTACACCATCTGCTACAAATAAAATTAAGGGAATTTGAAACATAAGTAAAAATATCAATAAATAATGAATTGTATTGTAGGGATAAAAAACACTAAAAATGGACTTTTGTAATTGTCATACATGATTTAAAACTGTTGACAACTAGCAGCAGTTTGCAAAACTCTCGCAAAGTACCAGGGGTTCCAGAACCATCGGTAAATAACACAAGTTTCACAACTGCCAATAAATATCAAGGGTTTCAAAATGTCAGTAATTAATAAGGGTTAATCAAAATCGTCAATAATCTGTTAACAGAGTTAGTTTTTCTAGGGAAAAAGCATATCGCGGGTAGCTCCTTTAACGAGGATTAAAACCCCAAAAAAATCCAAAAATAAACCTTGATAAAATTAATTTTTCTTATAGTGTTATTTTGATCAAGTGACGTATTGTAACTTTTATTAGTGTATAAAAAAGAGTCATTATAATTGTATAAAATTTTATTTACTATAGTATAAAATTTTAATGTAATTGCCATGATTTTCTTTTTATAACCATCCAACATATATTGAAGTTCAAAAGATACAATATCTATGTTAAAATTTTATTATTATTAGTTTAATATTTGTTCTTTGCGTTATTTTGATCAAGTGATATTATAACTTTTAGAATTTTATTAGTGTATAATAAAGAGATTCATTAGAATTTAAAAATTTGAAGTAAACAGACATTTGAAATATATTTTAATTTGAATATTTGTTTTTATTTTATATTTTTTTAAAACAAATTTAAATTTTATCAACTAGAATTCATTGATGTTTACAAATTTAATAGATATTTTGGTTCTCATGAAATTTTATTTAGTATTCTAATTTGAAATGTATACACTTATAATATAATTTCTTTCTAAATATTTAATATCGAAGAAACAATCATCCTCCTAATATTGAATATTTGATAATATTATGTTTCCTTTGTCATAATTTTTTATTATTTTATAAAAATTAATTAATTAATATTGAAATAGTAAGAAAACAAATATAAGTATGAGTATATACCCGTTATCTGGTGAGATCATAAGATAAAAGTTTGATATCCATTAAATTTAGATATGAAAATAAAAATAAATTTTTTCGATGAAAATGAATATAGAATAGAAAAACCCCTGACCGTTGTCGTCGTAATTGCAATCTAGACTCAATTATAACTAATCTAAAATCAACATGTCCTAACACTAACTATCACACACTTTTGCCAATATCTCATTTGTACATATAAAAACTTGAATCTTTATTCTATTTGGGCAACAGTTTTGTGATAGTATATTAAATATTTTAAATTATTTATTTAAAAACTACTTATTTTAAATTTAATCAAATTTGCTCATAATTTATCTTCATGTTCATTTACTTAGCTGTTTTACGCTTCAGTTGATGTCATTTCAATCCTTTATAATTTTTTAATGCATATTTTAGATGCTACATATAACTTGTAGTACAAACACAAGAATCTCTTTTAGTGCAGTGATGCTTATAATAACAATATGATATGACTAGACTAGATGGTCTAATAACTCGAAAATAAAAAGAGACGAATTATTATCTATATATTTAATTATATGAATAATTAAATTCATTTTAAATATTTTATAGGTTTGAAAATAAAAATGGACAAATTATTTTCTATTTATTTAATCATATAAATCATTAAGTTCAATCTAAATATTTTCTTAATTACTACACAGATTTCAATTAAATTTTATATGAAGAAGAAACTCCATAGATTTCTTATAAACGAAAGGATTGACAGCATCTCTGATATTATCCAAGCTTGGCCAGAATATGAAAAAGGAAAATGCTTCTACGAGTGGTGCTACCATACATAACAAAGCATATATCCCATTACCAACTGACCAATAAACTTTGTCAAAATCATAATATTTAATTCACCGTTAAGGTTTTTTCCTAAACTTTTTTTCAAGTAATTAGTCATTGACTCATTCTACAGACGCGATGCAAAAGAGAAAAAAAGGAATTTGGAGATAGTTTTTTTACTCACTTTATTATGTGTCTTTCTCACTTTATTATGTGTCTTCCAAAAATCCTGATATGCAATATTAATATTAATGTTTTTAAATATATTAAAAAAATTTAATATACCCAAACCATTAATATATTTTGAAATTTTAGTAAAAAGACGTAGAGAATAAAAATAATCCGTAGAAAACTTGAACTCACTTAGAAGAAAGAGTACAATAGAGTTAATATATATATATATATATATATATATATATATATATATATATATATATATATATATATATAAAAAAAAAAAATAAATATTATATATATTTTACATACAA
>Ga0214543_1001259_pt1 | contig 48344 bp, 17 predicted proteins | sample CNSS2metaG_FD_160094 | JGI IMG/M metagenome (GOLD analysis project Ga0214543, IMG submission 160094) | Root nodule microbial communities from cowpea collected in UCLA plant growth center, Los Angeles, California, USA - CNSS2 | ecosystem: Host-associated > Plants > Roots > Nodule | place: USA...
TATATATATATATATATATTCCACCCTTTAAATCCATGCTAGCATTCAATTCTAACTTATGAATAAGGCATGCTCAAACAAATATAAAGCAACAACACTATAACAAATTAAGCACATGTCCTATGCACCAATGCAAATTTATATTGACACACATGCATTCACCAATAAATCAATTCTCAACGTGTGACTAACCCAAAGGAACATTCAATTTCATAGAGACTTACAACATAACCCAATCATGCTTCATTAGAAGTTACTTGGAATTATCAAGAGATTATTCATGAATTTTAAAGACTTCAAAATCAACAATCGTGCATAACACATATCTCTCGCTAATAATCTCAAAATAAAATCTCCACCATTCAAAGTGAAGAACTACATGTTATGGACCACCTGTCAAAATTTCACCTAAATCGGACGGTTAACGAAATGGGAAATGTAGTTTTACGAAAACTCGCAAACTAGAAAAATGGTGGCGCCTAACGCCCAGAAATCAGGAAGGTGGCGCCTGGGGGTTTCAAAACCAGCGCCAGGCGGTTCCTGTTCCGCGAAAATACGAAAAACAACATTTTTCGTGAATCAGAGCACCACTCGCATCTCTGGTATGGCGCATGGCGCTAACCAACGTGCCGCCAAGTGGTTCCTGCTGTTCCAAGAACCCCAACATTCTTCTCTGCACTTGCAAACCTCAACCCATTCACAACAACTCCGAGTTCAACCAATTTATGACTCTATAAGATACTATTCCATCTTTTAGGATTACAATTCATCTCTAACACTTCCCATACCCAAATTCATTCACATTTTCCATTTAGATTGGTGTCGTTTTTGAAATCCCCAATTCATCAACCCTAAGATAACCTTCATGCGATTTTCATCTCAATTAAACCCGAATTCCACGAATTTCCATTGAAATACGATGTCTAATCATTCATAAAGATTAGAACACAATTTCTCCCTGATTAGAAACCTCCCAACACACAAAAAACATCCAAATCGAATGAATTCGACTCGTGTTGCTTGACGGTTGTTCATCACCGTTGGGCAGTTCATCAAAACCCAGAAAACTGGGTTGGGTAGCTTGTGTCGCCTAACAGCACAGGGTTCCGCCTCCAGGCGGTTCCTCATAGGAACCCAGAAAATCACACAACACAGATGAACGGCCTGGCAGCAGTTCATCGTCCGCTAGGCGGTTTCTGAAAAATTTCTAGAAACATGAATTTCAATGAAATTTAAAGGTGATCATACATATACATGCTATAATTCATACATTTACAAATAAAAAAAATAAATAGAACGTGATCCAAGTCTCCTAACCTGGTCTCCTTTGCTTAAATTTAAATGTGTGATAGTTCTTCTTGACCCAAAGATGGCTTCCCTTAGTGCTCCCATAGTTCAGCTCCAAACAGGCTCTTAATTCTCTCAGCACACTCTCAATTTCGCTCTCTTATCACTATGTAACAATGACAATACTGCAAACCCTTCTTCTAACCTAAAATTGGCCTTTTAATGGTGCCTTAATGCTAAGTTAATGACCAAAAACGAAAATTTGGTTTAATGATGCTTGTAATTACCATTCAAGGACCATTATAGCTGTTTTTCCAGCCTCCCTTGGCGGCCCATTCAGCTAGGATTTTCTCTAACCTTTCACATTCATGCCAAATGTAAAAATAGGCAAAAAGAAAGCTTAATTTGGTTCTACCAAGGTTTAAACCCATAACCATGCCAATGTCAACTCAATGAACAACCATTCAACCAATTCATGTTTCATGATAATTCACATAATTCTATAATTATGTTATCACTCAACATGATCAAGCATGTTGTTAAAATAATAATAAATTAAATCACACAATAATAGCATATCACATAATTAAGTACTCTTAACCACTTAAGCTAGTACTTTTTCACGTCATACAAGTAAGAATTAAATGTCATAAAGACTCCCACTACCCGCATTTATTAATTAATTAATTTTCACGGGTCTTATAGAACCTCTTTTCCATCCCCACAAATGATGCCAATGTTTTAACATCAAGTACATTGAGATAACATTGTTTAGGGTCAATTATTGCAGATGAGGTATTATTCACATTAAATCCTGGAGCTCCGCACAAATCTATCCATAAAAGACACATAAGAGGGATAACGAAGGAAGGTGAATTTAAATTATCATTGGTTTTGAATCCTAAGTGATGTTGAACTATTGGATGTATTGGAATAAGCTCCCCAATTGAGGTATAAGGGGAACAATGGTTCATCTTTATAATCTATTTTCCATTCCCATGGACGACACCAACATTCCAGCCTCAAGTCTCAATTTCTCGGTAATGTAGAACTATTGGACGTACCATAACAATTACATATTTACATTTTATTTACCTTTTATTGTAGTTAAGACAAAAATAGAATTTTTTTTATTATAAATTATTGTAACTTAAGAAAAATTTGTCTATTATTCTCAAAATAATTATATTGATGATTATCCATTGATAGAAAATTAATACTATGAATGAAATGTGTAAAAGAATTAAAGTATATCAAATCAAAACTCTTAGTAGAGAAAGATGGCAATTAAGATGAATATATTATTAAATATCACTCATTAGAAAATTCTCATTTCAATTTTGGTAATGTGTATACTAAGTACTAAATTTTAGATTTTTTGTGATTACAATGAATGTGGTCCATTTTCGAATACTTATTCAATCCATTATCATATAATTGGAGAGGGGATTTGTTTTATTGCATTGCTTTTAATTTTGTTTTTCAACATATATTAGAATATACAATATACATAAGTAGCAAGCTAAGAATCGAGAACATGACTAAAAAGCAATGTGAACCTATCCAACCATCAAACAATGTGCTTTGTTGTGTATTTTGTTATGTTGTACATTTGTTATATTGTAATATTGCATGTATATTTTTTATTTTAAATACTGTTAGTGTTTCTACAAGACCGATCAAACACTTATAGCTCCTTAATGTTTTAGTCTTGAGCTCACTTCAATCTTTCACTTATGTAATGCTAGGGGGTTCTTATAGACCAAACCATTTAGGTGTACTTGCAGAAGATATTCCAATGTTTAAGTCCATAGATGTCCAAGTACATGGTATATTGAATGCTGTAATGAATGTAATCTTACTAGTTTACTCAGACCCTATAATTATACTATTTGTCATGGGTTTTTACTTACTACCAACCTAATTGTGACCTAATCATTCCTTAATACCTTTGTTTAGTTTACTTCTGCTAAACCACTTTTAAGTTGATTAATAGCGTTAGACAACTATCCGATCGGCCATCTCTGGTGTGGCCGATCACCTTGACCGATTAGACTTGCGTTGGTCAGTTGTTGCTTGGAGTTTGACTGAGAGGTCTATACTATAAATACTATTAGCTTACGATATGGTCCTTTATAAATGCAATTTTGTTTATTTTCACCAGGATTATGGGAATGCATGATCATATAAATTTCATAAGGGATATTATGGCTCAATTGAAAGCATTAGAGAGTAACCTGTCTTATTTTTTCCAAGTACATTATATTTTCGTCACCTTGCATCATTCGTATGCCATTTTCGAAATTTCTTACAACACACATAAAGATAAGTAGTTTATTAATAAATCATCGACCATATGTGTTCAAAAGGAGGAAAGGTTATTAGTAGAAGAAGGGAGAAGGTAAACTTGACTACCTATTTTAAAATTAAGAAAAGTCATGTTAACCACAAGGGATAAATTCCTGCTCATCCAGGTATAATGAAAGAGTCAAAGTGTGGCTTTTGTAAAAAAAATGAAGATTTGACTAGAGAAGAAAGGTAATCCATTTGGTTTTTTTTTCTATGAATCTAATATTATTGATTTCAATCATAACACAAGATGAATTAATTTTGGTTCTATAAATCCATGTTTCTCATACCTTGTAGGGTATGGAAAACCTAAGATGACTAGTAGAAAGTGAGTTATACATATACTCAGAAAGAAAGATGGATTTACATAGAAAGAAAGATGGATTTACATGTAGAGGTCATTTGAACATGAGAATTAAGTTGGAGTAGTGGCTTTATTCTACATTCGAAAAATATTTTTTGTGTTCCTAGTTTTTCTAAGAATTAGACTTTGATTTCAAGACTTGCTACTTTGGGGTTTTCCTTTAACTTTTCAAATTATATTTTTACATTGTCAAATAAATCTTATACTTTTGGTTTTGGTGAACTATTTGATGGCTTTTATCCTATTTTGTTTATTTTTGTAAAAAATAGTTCTATTTACAATATGACTCGGTTAAAGCTATATGATGTGAATGAATAATCCTTTATTTTGTGGCACTGAAGATTAGTATACATCTCTATTGAGAGAATTAAGAAATTAGTAAATGAATGAGTACTTAGTATTTCAGACTTTACTGATTTTGATACTTGTGTAGATTACATCAAAGGTAAGTTAACAAATAGGTCTAAATTTGGTGCAAATACTTGTTATCCATATATGGGGCAAGTAGTTTGAGATACCTTTACCTTATGTTTGGATAAGGAATTTTATTTCCTTTTTGGATAAAACAATTTAATTTCTCTTTTAAGGAAAAATATATTTTAAAAATATTTGGATAAATTGATTCTATCTTTCAGTCTAGGCTGACTCGTCCCCATTTTAGCCTAGTAGTCTCGACCTTCAGCCCGGGCCTATTCGTCTCGACCTTCGATTTGGGTTGACTTGGCTTGACCATCGGCTTGGGTCGACTTAACTTGACCTTCGATCCGAACCGAATCGTCTCGACCTTGGGTCCAAGCTGAATTGTCTCAACCCTGAACTCATGTTGAATTGTCTCCATACTGGATTCAAGATGACTTGTCTTGACCTTCGGCCTATGTCAAATTGGGTTTGTAACATCCTGCCAAGATATTACGGATTTTTAATAAAAATAAAGAAGATAATAAACTCGCTGCATTTAATAATTCCTTATTTCCCAAAAATGCGGGAAATTAAAACTTTATTAATGAAAGCCAATATCCATTATTTATCAAAAATATGGAAAATAGTCTCAAACATCTAATAAGAGTTTACATCGGATATCAAAATCATAAAACACGTAAAAACATAAAACTCCCGAGCTATCCCCTCTCCGTGGCTAAGCTCCACCAGAACCACCTGCGTCAACAACATCTGCTCACGTATACCGCGTATACGATCATCGCCACAAACAAGCAGATAGGGTGAACTTAACAGATAAAGCATATATTAACATATAGATATATACATATACAACACATCACTAAAGATAGCACAAACATCCCAAATGACTTCCATCTTTTAAATTCATACCACCTGGCCACAACCAGGTTATTCATGTTCTACATCTTCTAGTGATTACTTCAAGATGACTTGCTGCCATACCTATTGGCCACAATCGATAGAGCACGTGCGGGAACCATTGCTACGGATCATACACCATAATGCCAGGTGGAGTTCCCCAATGCGAACATAGTTCGCAACATCCCAAGACTACCAAACTCGCCAGTCAACTACTAAGGAGGGTAATCTATCTGGACCTATCCGTACTGGCCACAACCAGCACACTCACATTGGCAACACTCGCCAGCCCGAGCCACAACTCAAGGGTTCCTCGTGTTCATCCGTCATCCCGAGCCACAACTCAAGAGATGCTATTCCGAGCCACAACTCAAGGAATACCACGTGCTTTACCCTTATCCCGAGCCACAACTCAAGGGATACGTTCCGAGCCACAACTCAAGGAACACCAACAACCCCACCTTTAAAGCATCACTAAAAGCCTTGTAGATCACGCCTAAGGAATCAACAACCTAGAGCTGCAACAACAAAATCGCCTGGCGGGGCACACGTGCCGTTAGGCGTTGCTAGCGTCCAGAACGCTTGATGGGTGACGCGTACCGCCAGGCGCTAAGCGCCTTAGAGCACTCCCTGCGTCCAGTTACCACCTGGCGGGACCCTCATGTCCGCTCGATGCCTTGCGTTAAACTCCTCCTTGGAATAGTCAGTCCCGCCTGGCGGTTCGCACTTCGCCGCCAGGCGCCATACCAGAATAGTCCCTAACTTGAATTTTTTCCTGCACTTTCCAAATGCTAACCTTCCATATACTCCTGGCACATTTCCAGAAGTAAATTCCCTTAATATTTGTATTATTGCCACCTGCTAACCTCTATATCTCCCAATTCTCATTATGCCCTCAAGACAATTTACTCAATGTCAGTTGAATCACACACATATCCCTAGTTTGAGTTTTCCCCAAGTATACCACTCATACCCTCAGGTTTAACACTTTTCACTGTGCAGTTTTATACCCTCCCCAACTCTTAACACAATTGGGTTTACCATTATTCAGTTATCCCTCTTAACTCATTATTCAACTTCTAGAAATGGTGGTTACGTTTTGGATTAATTTGGCACCTAATAGTACTTCCAATGCTTCAACCTCTTCCCTTTGGTTTTTCCATCCAAACTCACTTATTGATACTAGTAAACCAAACATCTGTAATGGGCTAAAGTTCCCATTTCTTCCTATCTCAACTCAATCCTCTACTTAACACATTTGTAATTCACCAATCAACGTTCCCCGACTCCATTTCCTTCCCTCCCTGGACCACTAATTTCTCAAAACCCGCTTTGTCTCTTACAACGACACAAAATTAATGCCACTGAGATGGCGCCTGGCGGCAGGTCCTATGACGCCAGGCGGTGTATAAGTTTCTGGGCAATTTTCCATATTTTCTGCACCAGCGATGAGTCTCCTATACTATCTGTATGCTCTCCTATTTCCATCTTAGTCGTTTCTCTCCACGAACATGACTCTAGAGACACCAAGAATCACCTTAGCTAATTTCAACAGAAATTGGTTTTAGAAAAATTACCAACTATCATGCTCCATTCTACCAAAACTCCAACATCAAAACCCTAAGACTGTATTTTCACTGTTCTATTGAATTCCACCATCAATTACACCAAAAATCAATGAAATACATGTTATATCATCCCTTAACCAATACCACTTAGTTTCCCCCGATCAAAACCATCCCAGGACGCGCAGACTCACAAAATCGAGCCAACATGGCTCGCGTCGCCTGGTGGTATAGGGCTTCACCACCAGGCGGTTCCTCCAAGAAACCCAGAAAAACACACAAAATGGTATATGCTGCCTGACGGTTATGTATAGCCTGCCAGGCGATTTCTGGAAAATTTCCAGAACTCAGAAAAAATCATAGAACAGTCGGAGTTCATGGATAAACATCATATAATTATCATGCAATTCATGCCAAGACATAAAATTAACGTGGAAAACTCCCCTAAACTGGTTTTTTTTCACTTAAAGCTTTGACAATTGAAAAGTTCTCCCTTGATCACCAAAACCCTCCTTGATTCTTCTCAATTCAGCCCACAAAGCTTCCCTCAATCCTCCCCACTCTATAATTTTCGTGCTCTGTTCTCTCCCCTCAATAACAGCCTTGCAAAACCTTTCCCCCAGCCTAAATTTTACCTTTTAATGGTGCCTTAATGTGGGTTAATGACATAAAACGAAAATGCAATTAAATTATGGTTAATGTCCTTTAATTGGTTGTCTTATGATGGTTTTCCAGCCCTCTTTGGCTGCTAGGGTTTTCCTCTACCCTTTCATATTCAATCAAAAACCAAAAATAGCAAAAATAAGGTTTAATTTAGGTTCTCCAAAGTTTGAACCCACAACCATGCAAATGCCAAGTCAATTGCACAACCAATTCATATTTCATGATAACTAATATAATGCAATGATTATATTATCCCTCACACGATCAATCATATTTTTAAAATAATAACAAATAAAAAACATACATAGGACTTGAACTCAAGTCCTACCACACAAACAAGTACTCTTAACCACTTAAGCTAGTACTTTTCCACATCATACAAGTTAGAATTTAATGTCATAAAGGCTCCCACTTCTCGCATTTATTAATTAATTATTTATTTAATTAATTAAATTCCACAAGTCTTACAGGGTTGACCTTAAGTCTATATCTACATGTCTCAACCATGGGCCCTAGTGGACTTGTCTCGACCCTAGGCCCGAGCTGATTCGTCTCGACCTTCGCCTCGACAAACTCATCTTAACCTTCGGCTTGGTCGATTCATTTTGACTTTTGACGCTTGTCGACTAATCTCAACCTTCGACTCGAGTCTAGTTGTATTTTTAGCTCGATTAACTTGAATCGACCTTCGATCTTACCAACTCATCTTGACCTTCGGTCATAACTGACTTTACTCGTCCTTTGTCTTAGATCGAATCAACACGACCTTCGACATATGCTGAATTAGATTGACCTTTGGCTTGTGCCGAATCAACTCGACCTTTAACTTACATCGAATTAGCTCAACCTTTGACTTATGTCGACTTATCTCGACCTTCGGCCCTAGCCAACTCGTCTTGAACTTCAGTTCTGACCAAATCGAGTCAAATTTCAGCTTAAACCGACTTAGCTAAGCCTTCAACTCGTGCCAACTCGATTAAGCCTTCAACCTTAATATGAATGTGTATACTGAGTATTGGCTGGGTCTTATAATACATGTTCTATATCAAAGGACATGTGCAAAAAAGTCACTTGCATTTAATGCCACAAAAATATCAATTAATGTGTCTATGTGCTTCAACATGTTCATACGAAAGCTAAAATAGTAGAAAAACTCATTAACGCCACAATATCTCAAAATTGATTTGCAATGACTCTTCACAACTATATATAAAAAAATCTCTATGGAGAACAAAGGTTGACAAATTTTTTTCAACAAGAGTCATAATAAGATCTTGTAATCTTATACAATCCTTAGCCTTGTATTTGTGACAAAACATTATTCATGTTTATTAGTTAGTGAAACTTCTTATGTTTTATATCAAACACTTTGTAATCAAAGTGATTTGGCTAGAACTGGCTAACTATAGTTCAAAGAATACTTATACTAAATCAGAAGTGATTGTGTCCAAACAATACTTGTTGTTTAGGTATGAGTGATTAAGCTTCAAAGAATACTCAAGTTTAGTCAAGAGTGAACGTGTTAACACCTGTGCAATTTTGACTTTTTAACTCGGATGATATGCTTTGGTTTTAAAGCAAACGAAGCATATAAAAATGTGGTGGTAAAATTCTTTTAAACTTATAGGCTTCGGTGGTTGATGTAACCAAAGCATATTCAACTATATGCTTCAGTTGCTAAGAAACATAAGTATGTAAGTTTGGAAAAATTTCAAAATTGTCACTCTTTTTTTAATATTTTATTTTAGCGCAGAGGTATAGACTTATGTTGCTATAGAACCGAGGCCTATACACCATATATGCTTCGATAATTGTAGAATCGAAGCCTATAAGTTTGCAAAAATTTCAAAATTATCACAATTTTTTTAATTATTTTATTTAATTGCAGAGGTATAGACTTCAGTTGTTACAAAATTGTGGCCTATACATCCTATATGTTTCGATTGATACAAAACCGAAGTCTATACACCATATGTGTTCCGGTTGCTACAAAAACAACACCTATAAGTTTGCAAAAATTTAAAATTGCCACTATATATTCTTTTAATTATTTTATTTGAGCGTAGAGGTTTAGGCTTCGATTATTAGTATAATCAAGACCTATACACCTTTTATGCTTCAATTTTTCTAATAATTGAGGCCTAAAACTTTGCTCAGGGTTAAATTTCACGAAACACAACTTCTTTGCGAAACATAACTTCTTCTTCCTCACTCTTCATCTTCGTCTTGGTGATTTCTTCTTCTTCTTCTTCTTTTTCGACACGAAAGCTGCCGTCTAAAAGGTCTCCACTCTCCACTGTCGTTGCTAAAGGACTTCGTGAGGACCTCCATTCTCCGTCGTGCCGCCACTCAACATCGAAGTTATGGGTGTGTTTTTTTTTCATTCTTTTTTGCCTTTTTGGTGTTGTTCGTGTGTTCCTTGGGCTCTTTGTTCGTAAAGTTTGAGTTTTTTTTTTATGTCATTGGTGTCTAGGTACTATTGCATCGTGATGACCTCCACTCTTTGTCGAGTCGTCGCTCAACGTCGAAGTGATAAGTATTTTTTTAGAATTTTTTCTTTACATTTCTGTTGTTGTTCGTGTATTCCTTGGGTTCTTTGTTGGCAAAGTTTGGATTTCTTTTTGCTATCATTGGTGTCCAGGTATTGTTGCATTGTAGTAAGATTGATTAGGTTCCTCACAAGTGTCCAGGATTGCATCCTCCTTCATAGGATTGCGTCCATGTTTTTAAATTAGAAAGGGGATATACCTTAGTTATTACAGGAATCGAGTTCTATTCCTCTTTTTTGTTTTATTTGTTATTTAAATAAAAAAGGTTATTAGGCTGCAATTGTTTTTGAACTGAACCATAATGTAGAAATTTATGTTTCGATTCATAACCAAAGGCAAAATGCCACCTTTTTTTACCTTGCTTCTATATGTTTTAGTTCAATAATCAAGGTCTAATATTCAAAATAATCGTAATCAAGACTCTTTCCTGTACTAGTGCAAAAAAGTAGTTATTGTTTAGCTAGAAATATCAGGGGCTAAATATATAGTAACATTCTATCTTAGTGAATATTTATTGTGTTCGTAAAGAACCAGGCATAATAAACTTTATAAACTTTAAGTAAAATATAATATCAAAATTAAAAAAAAAAAAAATATATATAACTACCTTACTTATGTTAAGTAATAAATATACTATTTGATTAAATTTTGTATCTTAAAACATATAATTCTTCTAATTTTTTTTTCTTTAGTTATGTCAATTAATATTTTTCATTTTTTTAATGTTAAATTAATCATAATTTAGAATAAAAATACAATAAGAAATTGTTAAAGATTTAAACACTTACAAATACTTTTTATAGAATCTAAAAATAAATAAAGTCATATTTTTAAAGATTAAAAACACATTTAAAATCTTAAAAAAATTGGAGGAGATAATTGAAAAAGAAGAGTTTAGCTAATCACACGGAGAGAGTATCTATGTTAAGAATATCTATTAATATTTTAACAATAGAGAAAGTTTTACATTCCAAGATTGTAATTTACAATAAAAATATATTATAATATATATATATATATATATATATATATATATATTTTAAATTTTATAAAATTTAATATACATGCGATTACATTGATATACTGTATATAATTTACTTCGTACATGAACATGTTTTGTAAAGATTAAAATCTATTTAGTAAATTTTATATCACGCATAAATTGAAATCATAATCTTGGAAATCCTATATCAGAATGATGAAGATATTTCAATTATTTTTCAAATCAGTTAGTTATATATATAAAAAATATTTTTCTGACGTTATGATCGTTCCTCACTGAACACGTTTTCTTATAAATGGATTATCTTCAAAAGCAAGAATATGATTATGAGTTGGTCATAATTCCGTAAGAACACATCAGAAGTTATTTTAAACCCAGTAAGTTCTTTTTGACAGAATTTGACTCTCTCTCTCTCTCCATGCATGTATAGTTGATTTTACACTGAAAAGTTCAGCAAAGGAAGGAAGAAAATAATGATGTTATTGTTGAATACAGCATAAAATGCAGAACTTCGTATTCCTTGCTGATATTGACACATGAATCATTGAAAAAGTATATTAATTATTATATTTGCCAAACATTAACGAACTAATTGTTATTCATTCAATACAACTAATAATTGAATTTGTTCGAGTGGTTTGTCAGCTACTAACAATCTTTTTCCAAACTTTATTAGATCCACACATTATTGCATTATATCTGTTAATCACATCTCATTGAAAAACCAGTAGTTGATCATATAAATAATCTGTCGTTCATCACAACAACTGTGGCCTGAAAGGGAACATACATTGCAGAAAAATAGGGCAAAGATTTTGTAATCTCAACCCTTTAGTCTATTTCTTCTGTTTTTCCTTCCCCATTAAGAAAATAAGAGTTTATCAATGAGTCATTAACTTAATACCACATCAACATTTTGTATCAGCAAGGCTGTGGTAGAAAGGCTAAAGGGATTTTACTTTGTCTACTAATTTTATAGGGGTGAATTTATCTTCATCAGTAATTTTAAGAAATGGACTTTAAGTTTAACTCAAACTTAAAAAATTGTGCATCATCTTATATTTTTCTTATACCGAAACATATATATCTCAAATATATAACAATGGTTCAAGAACATGTCAACACAAATCTCGATAAGATAGGCTTCAGATGATTATGATAACATTTTAAAAAGTGAACTTTAATCCTAACTCAACCTTACAAACCAATTAGTAAAATTAGGTTTGTATTCACTTATATATTATAAATTACCTTATTTTTTGTTGACATGGGATAACCAACCATAATTCTCGCAAGTGTATCTTAACTCTAACTCAATATTATAAGAAATGGACTTTAAATTTAATTCAAGCTTATAGAATTGTGTATCATCTTATATTTTTCTTATGTTAGGCATATATATCTCAAATATATAATAATAGTTCAAGAACATGTCAATACAAATCTCGATAAGATAGATTTCGGATGATTTTGATAACATTTTAAAAAGTAAATTTTAATCCTAACTTAACTTTTAAAACCAACTAGTAAAATTATGTTTGTATTCACTTATATATCGTTAATTACCTTATTTTTTTTCGACATGGGATAACCAACAATAATTCTTGCAAATATATTTTAAGTCTAACTCAATATATGATAGGAATCGATTTATAATATAAGGTTTGTTTCGTTGTAAATTTATTTATATCTAGTAGAGTTGAGATCGACAATTGATTGGTTTGTTAAAAATGTGTTGGCTGTCAGGAAAATTTGGCGAATAATTTGAATGTTGACTTAATTAGTTTGATGATCGTGTCCCTCATGATTTTGAATCTTTAACATCTCTTATAATTACAACTTTTGGTCTAACAGTGAAAGGCGTGCTTATCTTTGAAGCGATAACATTAAAGCAAGGACACATAATGACAAAGGAGAGATTGTTGTTGGCTTAAACACATTGGTTCATGATCATTGAGAGACTAATGAGGTTGTGTTTTGATGATGTTGGAGATAATAGATTGGTGATTGCATTTGGATCCAAATTATTATGATGGAATTTGAATTTGTCAGTTTTGCCTCTCTTCAAAGTTTCAATTCTAACCCAGTCACTCATCCATCTTATGAAGCTGAAATAGCCACACTTGGGTTGAACCTGACTCCAGGGTGCATTTCTGATTGAAGAATGATCATCTTTTTCACAACGAATCGATTGATGTTTGAATTTAATGTCAGGTTTCTTAAGCAAAGATAATAGCCACATCAATGCTTCCTTCTTTCTCTCTCTTTTTCTCTTTTTGGGTCTAATGTCATTTTCTTCTTTTGCACTCAACAAAACGTGACATTACCTAAATAATAGTATTTATGTCTTCATGCAAATTCATTTCATTTTCTCTTCTCTCTTTTTCAATATCTACAATTTAATGATACCCACATGAGTGCCATTACAATGTGATAGGTTATATTTTTTCATATATGGTTTATAGTCATAGTCATGACATAGTTATGGTCATTGAGAGATTGTGGTTCTATATGGTTATATGACATTAGTCTTACACATATAAGACCTTAGACACCACTTTTACACCAAAACCTTAAGGCAATGTTGTTATGAGCCTTTATTCTTATGTAGTGTTTAACTTTGTCTTTTCTATCCAATGTGGGACTTTGACTCACATTTGGACTATTCCCAACACAATGCAACACAAATGCCTCAAGCATACCCTTTTGTCAAAATTAAAAATTCAATTTTGTTTAAACTACAAAACCAAACTCTTTAAATGAGAATTTATCACAAAACCCCTGATATGTAAGTGTAATCCATGTCCTATATCAACAAAACAGTCCTTTGGGTAATGATTTAATGAAAAGACAGAAAGTGATGATAAAATAAGACAGAATGTTGTAGTACGTGTATAAACATGATGAAAAAGACGAAGGGGTAATAAATCTGTGCGAAGACATGAAAAAAATGACAAATTTGAACTCAACAAAAATTGAGTGGTAAAAGTTTTACATCGTTTTAAGAATCGTAATTGCAGAAATAGAAGGGGTTGTTGTTTGATGATGGAAAAAGCCATGAACGATGTTGTTGAGAATTGGTAGGTGGGGACCCATGCACAACGTGTCTCATGTTGAATAGCACCTCACTGTCACTGGTAGGTGTTGTCCCTAAACTTAATTGTATATCTGAAGGGTGTTACTCGAAAGTTAGCTAACAAAAGTGTTGAATCAAGTTTTAAGAGAGAAACGAAAATGGTGATTGATGGTGACTCAAAGGGGGGGAGAAACTGGTGATTGATGGTGAGAGGGTTTGAAATGCAGAAAACAGTGACAGAAAAATGTTACAGTTGTAGAGCATGAAATAATGGATGGTTGGTAAAACAAATGATGGGTTTTTAAAATAGGGTGTTTGATTTTCTCCCCAAACAAAGGAAGTAAATTTGCCAAAATCCCCAAAAACAAGTTATTTGCTTCATCCTAAGGTGAAAGAGGGTCCCAAAAATAAGTGGGAAGTGGGTGATATAGCAGTGACAACTTTGCTTAGTAGGGCACCTACCCTAATCATCATTATGGTGTGTGTGCCTTATAAATCTCTCAAAACATTCTTGCTTGGTAGGGCCTCATTTTCTGCTCATTTTACAAGGACAACAATCTAAAGCTATTTTTCCTTCAAACCACATTTTTCTCTCTTTTTCTTTCTATTAGGGTCATGGAATTCAGTATCTGATTATGACAATTCAACTGCAAAATTCAACCTAATATTAGGCATATGCAAGCCCCATGTAGTTGAGCTTAAATTTTCTTCAGTGGTTGAAGATGATCAATAGTAAAGCACATTTCTTTTTTACATTACAAGCAACATGGCTTTGAAATAAAAACAAACAAAGATATAAAGAAAAGAAACCTCTTAACCTTCTAAATGGGAACTGCTTATAACTTTTAAAAGTGCTTATGCAAGCAATTCACTGAAGAAAAGCTTAATGTTCAGCTTTATCAAAATTAATGATAAACCTCTCCATAATACACTGTCTCATAGTCACTCTTCAGGTTGATTTTGCACTAACTTTATGCAGTAATATATATATATATATGCTGTTGCTTCACAAGCCTTTCTTTATGGATTAGGAAAAAGAGTGTTCTGTGACAAGAGAATATAAAACTATGAACTGACAAATTAACAAATGTTAAGTGATTAAATTTGGATACCAGCTACCATTTACACGCTGTATGTTCCTTGTCAAGGTTATGTTTCATTTATTAGTTAACATCATTGTTGACATGAATCATAAAATACTAAAATATAATTAATGTTAATGTTAAAGTTAATAATTTCACATATATTCAATATAGCACTGTTTCTGTGACTTTAATTTATACAAAAATCAATTGATTTAATGCATTAATTGTTTTGTCTTTTTTATAACAGTACACTTTAAATATACTGATTAAAATATGTAGCAATGCATCCTTTGACACGTCGCTATATGATTAGGAGTTTCTAATTTTTCTGAGACAAGGTTGTCAGATTAACACTTTGGATTTGAATTTGTTTATGTTTCTTTTTTAAAGAAAGAAAAACTATGTATTATACAATGATACTCTGCTGTATACAGCACCACATTCAAAGCATCTTTTGAATAATTAAATCACACTAATCTGCAAACCAATTATAGAGCCAGAATATTAAAATGGCATGAGCAGACTCAGAAATGTTTTGTTAAACCTTTGAAAGTGGATTTTTGCTAACAACTTCTGAAAAAAAGATTAGTGTAATATCTGAAGAGTATCTTTTCCAAACCTGAACTCCACTACAAAACCCCTTTTCTTATTCAGAAAATTAATAATAAAAGGTATGAAATTATAAAGCTCAATGATTCATTGGGCCTAGTCAGAAGTTCACCAATGCCAACCTGGGATTCCTTTAATGTTCACATATATTAGTAAAAAAAAATGATGTTTGGTCTGAAAGGGGTGGTTATAACTTCTAACTTGGAACCTCTGCAATTGATAATGCTTTTTCCCTTTGGATTTTTGCATCCCAGTTAGTAAAAAACGGCACAGAAGCTTCCACTTTTGGTGAACCAAAGAAAGTTACAGAGAAAAAGACAAAGAAAAATGGCAGAAGTTATGGTTGACCACAGCTCAAATTAACCAAAGGTCTTAATCATTAAAATTAGAATTATAATTGTGAGATAAAAAGAAAATGGTCCCACTAATACAGCTGGTTAGCAACACAATTGAGAATCACATCGACTAGATTACGCCATTTAGGAGAAGGTTAATTGACATGACCTATAATAAGATTTTAATAAAGTCCCACGAAAATTCTTTGTGGGATGATGTGATGTGTGAATTATATAAAGCGTACAATAATAGACAAAGTGAAAAGGAATAATCATAATAGCAGCAGCAGGTAGAAGAAAAACTCCTTTAATTAGCACTATATCTTACAATTGGTGCTGTAATAATAAGAATTTGCACCAAGAGAATACAGAATCGGTCCTAAAGATTTTACAGTGAATAGTTGTAAGAAAAAAATAATGAAAAGAACTGCCCCTGAAGATTAAAAATTTAAAATCATGGTGAGAAAAGAAATGGGTAGCATAAGGACAAAAGAGGGTTCTATTATACCTACTTATGATGATAATAATGGCTTAATAATTCAAGGGGTCGTTCAAATTAAATCTCTTCTTGTTGTGTACAGAAGCAGTTTTTTTCTATTCCTCCCAGCTTCAATTCAGGCGTAATGAATGGTGATGAGAGCTTAACTTTCATAACTTTCATAGGGGTACTTGATTTGAGCCTGCATTGGACAAGAAAAAATGAACATAAACATGATGGGCCTGATGAAAAGGATGTGTTGTGTTAACATTTTCTGCTTTTGCTTTATCAGTTACCATTGAAACTCTGAGCTTGTACTGCTGTTTTCCCATTTGCAGTTTGGCCAAAACCCATTTGAACAATGGTGTGGAGGTCATCTTCAGAGAATGCTATTGGATACTGCAAACAAATTGGATAAGAAGAATTAGAAAAAGGGTAATGAGACTTTAAAACAAAAAAAAAGGAACTTTTTTGAAGGAATTGATTACCTGAGAGGCACCTTCATTAAAGGCACTTAGGTGAGGTAACTGCATGCCAAGGTTTTGGCACAAACCAGAATCCAATGGGTCCACTGAGTTGTGGGACACAGTTCCATTAGGAATGTTACTGTGGATTGCTGGGTTTGGTTGAGGGTGTTGCCCATAAAAGGCTGGTGCTGAGGAATCTAGTGGGAATATTGGCTGTGCCAAAGAATTATTTGATTGAAATATCTGAAATCACCAAAAAGCCAACAAATCCCAATTCAGAAAAAAAAAAAAAGAAAGCAACAATTTTTTTAGTTGAAAAAGCAAACCCATTGTCTAGAGCCCTGAAACTTACATCTTTCGAGATTAGACTCTCAATACTAAAATCCAGCCTGGTGTTAACAGAAGCCAACTTCATGGACAGAAACTGCAACACCAAAAGCCATTCTTAATCAGCAAGAAATCTTTAACATTATTGTGGCCATTATCTCAGATGTTTATTGGCTAAGACTGGTTTGGTTTGGTTTGGTTTACCTCAACTTGGCGCTGCAATGACTGCACATAGTTTATAATTTCATCAAGCATAAGTGCTTTACCTGTCACCTGCAACAAACAAACAAACAAACAAACAAACAAACAATTCATAACCAAATTAGTAAAGGAATGAATTCAAAACCAACCCAATTCTTTGCATTCTGGTTTAGCTTATCGAGTTATCAGCACACGCACCTTATTGCAACCTGGGACAAGATCTTGGAGAAGTTTCATTCTTTCACTGATTTTCTCCCTCCGGACCTATTTCAAAATCGGTTTACACAATGTCAAAATAAAGGGCCACAAGGGTCATTCAGAGAGAGAAAAATGGCCGATTCTTACTCTTTCTGCAAGACTGTGACTGTCAGTGGCTTGACCTCTTCTTGCTCTGACATGAATATAATCCTTTGGAGGCTCTGGGGGTTTTGAGTTACTCTTGTTCTGTTTGTCGTCATTTGCATTACTAGTTACCCCTTTGGACTCTTCCTCTGCCTTCACTTGGCCCTTTTCATTGCCCTCACCTTCGTTAGTTTTGCTGCGCTTTGCATTTGAATCTTCACTGGCTTCAGCAGCCTGAAGTTAAAGACCCTTTGGGGTTAAGGAAATGAAGTGCCCCTTGAATGAAAAAAAAAGTGTAAAACAGAACATGAGAAAAAGTACTTACCATAGGGGGGTTGGGGTTGGGGTTGGGGTTGGGGTTGGTGTTGGTGTTGGTGGGGGTTGAAGTTGAAGTTGAAGTTTCCTTGGCTTTTCCTTTGGATGGACCTTTTCTTTTTCTAGAATTCGCATAAGGGGAAGGTTTCACCCCATTGTCCCCATTTGGAATCTGTTCTGAGATTGTTGATTCCTCTTGAGAATTGGCCACTTCCATTTGGTCTTGCAATGGAGAATTCTTGTTCTCCTGAGAACTCACCAGAGATCCAAGCACTTTGAGAGATGGAGTACTTGAGACTCTGGGGAGCTTCCCATTTTCCAGCAATGGAGAAGAAGATCTGTGAGTCAACTCGGCATTGGTGGGGCCCAATTGGGTGGTCCTGCCATTGAAACTCCTACTTCCAAAGCAAGAAAACTTTGCAGCCCTCTCAGCAAAACCAGGATCAGTTGAGAATTCTGCCACACTGGAATTCAACCCCTCTTTCACCAAGTGATTCATCATTGTGGGGATCTTGGGAGGAGAACTCAAAGGGGTGCTGTAACATGAAGTGTTGGTGCTGTTATTGCCATTGATGTAGGAAGAAGATGCAGCAGCAAGCAAAGGCTGAGAATGAGGTGAGATCTCATCAGAGCCACCAGCACCACCACCAATGTTTCCCAATTTCCCTATCAACTCCCTGATGACAAAGTTGTCAGTTGACATGTTGGAATTGGAAGCTGCAGGAGAAGACACCATTGAACTGAGTGCAGAATCAAAGTGAAGAGCATGATCCGTTGACTTCTCCCACGGCGGTGTGTAAAAGCAATCCTGTGTTCTCTCGGTTGAAGAATTCAAAACTTGAACATCCATGGGAGAAGAGAGTGAGTGCCAAGAGGGTGGACAAGGAGGTGGTGAAGGGTCATAATGCAGCTGAGGAGCATTGAGGAAGAACTGGTTTTCCATGAAGGAAGAGATGAAGAAATTAGACCCAGAAAAAAGAAGATGAATGTTTTTTGTGTGTGTCCCAAAGGCCTAAAATAAAATGGTTTATGAATTGGTTACATGGAGTGATGAATTTGTGTGAAAAGGTAAATAGAAAGCAAAGGAAAGAAGGTGTGGGGGGGCCTAAATAGAGATCCAACACAAGTTGAGTCCAAGTTGTGTATGTTTGACCTTTTGTTTTCTTTGAGTTCTTTATAATACTTTGCAACATTGGATGAGTAGCAGTGGTAGTCAGTAATGTGGTACTTTTTTTTTTCATTTTCTTTTTTCCTATTTATAGTTTTTTTTTTTTTATCTTTTTTTTTTTTTAATCTTTCTCTTGGCTTTGTCTGTGTTGTGTGTTGAACTGGGGTTGGAGAATATTACCCTTCCGTAAAAGACGGAGGAGTGTGTTTGGCGGGCCTTGGACGTCACAACACCACAATATGTCTCCTTCGCTTTTCTTGAAATCTGCATTCTCTCTTCCAACAACACCATGCAAATGCAATGCATGCCACCAAAAGTTACCCACTCAATCTTATTTTCCCACCATGTCGAATAAAACATTCAAAACAACCTTTTAATCTATTGGCTCAAGTAAAATTTAGGTTGTCTTTTCTTACTTTTAATACTTAATCACACCATCTTCAGTATTAACAACTTTTTTTTTCCTATACTATCGCTGTTACTCCCCCTTTTTTTTTATTCCACAAATGGCATATTATGCCAAAATGGGCGTGGACTATGCATATTAACATAGTCTGTCGTAAAAGAAATAATTCATCTTGTAATTTACGTTAATCATTTTAGTCTTTTATCGCTTAATTATGGGTTTTTTTTTTAAAAAAGGATTACCAAAAAAATTAAATAATAATAAAATATCAATGGTATCCGAGTCAAATGTTTGTCTTAGTGATCGATTCCAATGAGAGAATGATTTTATGGTCAAGTTATTCGGATAGTTTAAAATTAAATCTATAAAAAATCTAAGTTTAAAAGTTGTTTTCAAAAATTTGCTAGAATACCAACCAACATTTTTGACAAGTTTTATGTTTTTTAGAAAGTGAAAGAAATTTAGGAATAAAAAGTGAAAAATAACTAATATTTTAACCTCAAGTTTGTTGAGATAACATCATCAAGATCAATTACCGCAATTGAGGTATTATCCACTTTGGAACTTGAAATTCTTGTCACGATTTGTTGTTCTTAAGGGAGTTTTCATTCCCATAGATAGCACTAATTTTTCGACCTCAAGTCTATTGAGATAACATCATTAGGATCAATCACTACATCCAAGATATTGTCCATTTTGGAGTCCAGAACTCCTTCACGATTTTGTCCTTCAAAGATGTGTCTTGGAGGGTTGAATCAGGAAGACGTATTTAAATTGCATATACTCTACTCTTAAGTAATGTGAGACTATTGAATGTACAAACCCTGTTAATTGAGGGCTAAAGGGAACAAGGGTTCGTCTTTGGAACCTCGTTTATAGTTAGGATCAATCACCACATTTGATGTATTATTCACTTTGAAGCCTAGATCTCTTTCACGACTTTGTCCTTAAAAAGACATCTTTGAGGGTTGAAGGATTAAGATGTATTCAAATTGTTTATTGTTAGGACCAATCACCACATTTGAGGTATTGTTTACTTTAGAACTTGAATCTCCTATCACGATTTTGTCCTTAAAAGGCATATTAAAGAGTTGAATGGGAAAGGTGTATTTAAATTATCATTGGTCTCTACTCCCAAGCGATATGAGACTATTAGAATAAGGCCCCCTAATCTAGGACTAAAGGATTATTCGTTTCGATAGACAATGTCAATGTTCAAGTCCATTGAGATAACATCGTAAAGGTCAATATCGCATTGAGAAATTGTCCACTTAAAGCTCAAAACTCCTTCACGATTTTTCCTTTAAAAGGTGAGTCCGAAGGTTGAAGGAGGAAGTTGTGTTTATTTCCCTTGGCCTTGACTTTTAAACAATGTGGAACCATTGAGGTATTGGAATAAGCTCCTAATAGAGGTCTAAGAGTGTTTTCGTTCTCATAAACGACATGAATGTTCTTACCTCAAGTTTGTTGAGATAACATAGTTAGGATCAATCACTACATTTGAGCTATTGTTTGCTTTGGAGTACGAAATTCCCATCACTACAATAAAATCTTTGATTAATGACCAATTTTAGTGAAAAAAAAAATTAGTAACTATAGTGACTAATTTAGATATCAATTTATAAACTAAAAATTATTGGTAACTAAAATAATTTCAAAAAATTAAATCGGTCTCTAAATTGGTAACTAAAATATTTTCTATTGTGAATTTGTCTCTAAATTTGTCAATAACATTAGCTACCTAGGTTTTGGCTACCAAAATATTGGTTTCGAAATTAGTCTCTAAATAGGAAATTGGTTTCTGGTCCCTAAAGATATTTTTCAGTTATAAAATTGGTCACTATTTAATAATTTTCTTGTAGTGTGATGATTTTGTCCTTTAAAGGAACCTTCGAAGGTTGAACGAGAAAAGAACATTTAAATTACACTTGGTATCGACTTCTAAGCGATGTTTGACTATTGAGGACTACAACAATTATTGCTTTTTTTTTTTACAAAACTAGTTATTTAAAAAACTATAATTTACAAAATTAATTATTTTAAGACATATTATTTAAAAAAATATATTTTAAAAATAATTATTTAGAAAAAATATATTTCAAGAAATACTTATTTAGGAAATACTTATTTTAAAAAGTAATATTTATAACATACATATTCTAGAAAGAAAAAACAAATATTTAGAAAATACATAATTTAAAATTTTAAATATTGAAAAAACATTTTAGAAAATGGGAAAGAAATTGTTTTGAAAATAAATAGTAAGAAGTGTTTTATTTAATTTAGATTATAGATTTGTCAAAAATATATAAAAAATAAAATATTTATAAGTATAATAGTTATTTTAAAAATTAGTTATTTTCATAATTATGTTCATGATGATAAATAATAACATTCACTTTTTATTTCTTTCATTGTCACCATAATTATAATTATTTTAATAAATTTGTTTGATGAAAATTAGCTTTTTAAATAATTTTATATTAGTAATAAAGATGAAAATATAGAAATGCTTTTAATATAATAATTAAATAAGTGTACAATATAGATTTAATTTTTAAATAGTAGCGTTGGTCAAACGGTGAAACCGTTTAGCATACTAATACAACATAGAAAGATTATTATTTTTTTCATAAAAGATTAAAAAACACAAAATTATTTTTAAAATTTTTTAATCAAATAAATATTTATGTTAGCATTAAAATAAATTAGATTAGAATAGACTTAGAAAACATTAATTTTATTTATTTTTAATATTTATATTTATTTAAGTTAACTTCAACATTAAAATAAATTAAACTAAATATTATAAATAAATTTGGTTAGTATGGACGAGTTTAAAAAATAGAATTTTGAATATTTGATAAGGGTCACTATTGTGTCTTTTTCCTTTGTTTTATTATCATATAGTACAAACCATACTAATGAATATAATAAAAAGTATTGAGAAATAAAAAGAAAATTAAAAACATTTCAGTACTTAAAACAAAATAAATATTTCATTTAAGGACTTAAACAATAATATTTAATTTATTATGTATTCGATTTAAAGAAACATTATCTTAGGCATCTTGTCATTGGTGAATAAAAATCAAAGAGAAAGGTGAGACCCTCATCTCACTAAAAGTTGTATAAATGTTTGAAAAAAAATTATTGTTGAAGACGTGAAGGTAAGAGGAGTTATCCATATTGAGAAAAAAATAGGAAGAACAAGAAAGTTATGCATCTATCTCCAAAAGTAAAAGCAACACAACAAAATAATATTATATTATAGAAACTAAAAAGTTGTTTTTGTTATTATATTTATAAAAATTAAAAAAATAAAATTCAAACATTGCAGTTGTCGTGTTGAGAGGTCAAAAATTTAAACCTAGAGCAAATGCATGAGCGATGAATTTTTTTTAAAAAAGTTAAACCTTGAACATACAACTTTAGTCATCGTTTGAAAGTTACGAAACAAATATAACAAAGCGTGGAAAATAAACAACACATGAACGTGGGATAACAAAGAAAACAGAGGATGTGACAAAATGATCCTATCTATAAGTGAACTGTGATCAATATTACTGTAATTAAATATTCAGATTTCTTACTGCTTCAATAAATAATTAGATTATTTTGTCTTTAATAATTTTTTATATCTAATAAATTTTTGTTTTGTTTCTGGTCCATATTCAGATAGTGTTTTAGATATTTAAATTAAAGTGTATTAGATAAATTTTGCTCAATCTCTAAATCAGCCAAAATTTTGTTAGGGGACGATAAGGTCTTTACTGTTTTATCCTGTCTTTTATTTGACTCCAAAAAGTAGATTGAATTGGTCAGTTCCGGATAAAATTACGACTTAATTTTGTTGGTTCCTCTACATGATCATTTGGTCGTGGGTATAAAAACAATCTTAAGAAAAAGTAATACAATAAATGTTGTAATAATAAAATTTGTTTTAATGATTTGTATCTTTGTTTCATTTCATAAGTCTATCATTCACAATAAAATTAAAATAAGCTAAATAAACAAAATTAAGATCCACGTTAAATAAATACGTCAAATTTTTAAATCTTTCATGAAAAAAAAAACATAAAATAAATTATTGTTTAAGCTACGAGAAAATTATAGCAATTAATCAATGTTAAATGTAAAGAGATGATGTAATTATGTTTGACTTAGAGATTAAAATTAATATGGTAAAATTTGTTTGCAAGCTATGAGGGTTAGTCCGTCTCGCTCATCATTGATCCATGCACATTATGGGTTACGCAGGAATAGGTCTATGTGGGTCAGCGAGTTAAAATACTTAGCTCACACTACACTTTATTTTATGGGTTAGTGGGTCGGCCCACATGGTCCGTTTCACATTCTCATCCCTAATTTTTACTCAGGTAAGCTCATTTTTGCTCAAACAATTCCATTTTCTCTCAAGTTAAGATAGAAAAAAGGTTTAAATACTTTTTTCGTTCTCATTTTGGTAGTGTTTGTTGCGGATGATCCTCATTTTGACAAAATGTTTAAAATGATCCTCATTTTTACCAAATGTTTAAAATGGTCATCATTTTCGCAATTCGTATTTTATTTGGTCCTTTTCTGTGACGCCGTTTAAGTCAGTAACAGAGCATTGAATAGGTGACACTGTTTGTATTACGTTGCATTGGGGTGTGTTACGTGTATTGTATTAATGGTTCCGTTACTGATTTAAACGGCGTCACAGAAAAGGATCAAATAAAATACGAGTTGCGAAAATGAGGATCATTTTAAACATTCGGTAAAAATGAGGACCATTTTAAACATTATGTCAAAATGAGGACTATCCGCAACAAACATTACGAAAATGAGGACGAAAAAGGTATTTTAGCCTAAAAAAATATTTCTTTCTTGCGGTCAATTTAACTAATTTATTATGTATTTTCTATGAATAGAAAATGAATATTCATTTTTACAGTCCATTTATTTGTATTTTTGTTTAAATAAGTTATGTTTGTATCATAATGCTTACTCGAATTAATGACTTATATGAATTTTGGGTCATACATGAGATTATGTGTTAAGCATTTTTTGAGTTGTAATTGAGTATTCACATTTATATTGCATCAAAGATCCTATTGTTTTACTAATGATTTATGTCATATAAATTAAGATATCAAACAATGAGAAGTTGAAGGGAGAGTTCTTACACACCACGACATGTGTGGATATGCAACATGGGTTACAATGAACATATCTTAATTCTTTATACTTGACTTCACTCGTAAATCAAACTCTTAGATTGAATCAGATGTTGGTCAATAGTAGAACATACTTAATACAAGTCTTCTAGAAGGTGTGAGTTGATATTTTATTTGTAGAATATCTTTTTATGTATAAATCCTTAAGAGGCCTATATAGTTATGAATGTTTGTGTGATTGAAATTAAATTGTTTATAGATTGCTAATGACATTGTCCATTTTATATCGTTATTTCTTGTTAGAAATTTATTTTTAGTAACTTACCTTTATCTTGTGTTGTTTTTGTAATGACTTGCTATGACACTAGTGTGTACATGAGAAAAAAATGCAGGAGCAACATTAGGAGAAAAATGTAAACTTTACTTTAAACTTCTTTATATATATATATATATATATATATATATATATATATATATATATATATATATATATATATATATAATATGTGTGTTTAAGTGGTATCTTGAAATACCTAATACTATGAATGTACAAGCCCTCTCTTAAATTATATGTTGTGCTTTTCTTATAAGGTGTTATATGTTCTAACTTATTTGACATAACCCAAAGTTTATATGATTAGAATAAAAAAATATTGCATTTGACTCAAATTGAAGATCTTAATGAATTGATTATTTTGCATGACAAAGCACATTATGATATATTATCCAATTGTTTCACAAGGATTTTGATTTGATACTTAATATTTTTTAGGTGAACCAAATAAATTCGATGTGGATTCTTCATCAGTAGGGCTAACATACAACTTCTTTTCAATCTAAATTAGAGTGTTTTTCATTTGAGACTCCACAATTAACACAAAAGTTTATGTGAATTCGTTTATATTGGGGGTCAAATTTACAAAAATGTTTAATTCACTGAATTCTATTTTTATGTGAGTATCAATATAAACTCATGCATTTGTGTTTTTCAATAAAGATGGAATGATGTAAATCTATATTAAATGTAGTGAAGAAGAATGAAGGTGAATTAAAGTTGAATCGTTTGACAAACTAAAAATATAAAGTGTAAGAAAAAGTAAACGGTATGAAAATAAATTGCCAAGGATATAACATAAATTGATAAAGGAAATCAATGAAAGTAGTGATCCAAATTGCAACAATCGTCATTGGATTTGATATTATCATATTCACGATGTTCTCTAAGTGTTTGAATTGTAAATAAATGTGTCACTCATTTGTTATACATGAACGACCTATTTATATTTTCTCTCCTCTTTCTAATGGTTAAGCCAAAATAAAATTACATAATTTGCAAGAAGTGTCTAAAATTTCCCATTTTGCATCATTTATGCCCACTAAGCATGTGCTTTGTAGCAGTTACCATATGCCCTAACTCCTTTTTCGATCTCTCGTAGTCTATCTTTCAATCTTATCTAGCAAACACCTTTCTCGATGCATTTCTTGAGTTCTCGATCATTCTTCAACTTCTACCTTGATTCACTTATATTCTAATTCTCCTTTTAAGATTCCCCTATGTAATCATCTTTTTCTTAATCTTGTCCTTGATATCTTTGTCTTCTAGTGTATTGATCTTATTCTTTACGATATTTAACTTTTTAATACTTTTCTTCGATCTCTCAATTTTGATACACTTAATACCAATGTTATTTTCTATCAAATAAAATTGTAATAAGATGTTTTTGGACTATATTAGATTGTTTTATAAAAAATCAAAATATCTAGCCATTTTTCTATTTTAAGTGGTTTACATGCTAATTAATAAGGCACTTACTTATTTATTTTTTCTATTTGAAATACTTATTAAAAAGTGTGTTTAAGCATGCACTTATGTCAATTGCACCTATTTATATTATTTATTTGTTGGTCTATTGTTCCACCCACTATTGGATCACTCATTATTGTCTAGTCTCACACACCGATGTATATGCCTCAACATGAAGGTGTATGTTGGAAGTTGCACATTGACTAGAAGGAATTCCAATTTATAATATATAAGTGGGTGAAAATCTCACCTTACAAGTTAGTTTTTGTGAGGTTGAGTTAAACTTAAAAGTTCACTTCTTGACATGGAATCAAAGCCGTGGGTCAGAGCCTATCTTAGTAAAGATTGTTGTTTGTTGAGCCTATTGTTCCATCCGTTATTGCACTGCTATTAGACTACTTATTAATGTCTAGTCTCACGCTCGAGATGTATATGCCCTAGCGTAAGGGAGGTGTGTTAGAAGTCCCACATCGATTACAAATAAAGACAATTTACAATATATAATTGGTTGCAAATCTCGCCTTACAATGTGATTTTATGAAGTTGAATTAGACTTAAAGTCAACTTCATAACATGGTATCAAATTCGTGGGTTAGAGCCTATCATAGTTAAGTTTGTTGTTTGTTGGGTCCTACACTCTATATGTATATGGCTCAATGTGAATGGGTATTATTGACGTCCCATATCGACTAATTTACAATATATAAGTTGGTTTTGTGACGTTGAGTTAAATTTACAGTTCACTTCTTGACATGGTATCAAAGCCATGGGTCAGAGCCTATCCTAACAAAGATTGTATTTTGTTGGGTCTATTGTTACACACGCTATTGCACTACTATTGGACCACCAATTAATGTCTTGTCCCATGCTCAAGATGTATATGTTTCAATGTAAGGGAGGAGTGTTAGAAGTATCACATCTACTACAAATAAGGCCAATTTATAGTATATATTTGGGTGCAAACCTTACATTACAACGCGATTTTGTGAGATTGAGTTAGGCTTAAAGTCCACTTCATAACATGGTCAGAGTCGTAGGTTTGAGCCTATGACAGTGCAATTTTATGAGGTTGAGTTAGGCTTAAAGTCCAGTTCATAACATGGTTAGAGTCGTGGGTTATAGCCTATCACATTGTAGTTTGTTGTTTGTTGGGTCCTACACTCGATATGTATATGCCTTGGCATGAAGGGGTGTTATTGAAGTCCCACATCGACTAAAGATAAAGCAATTTATAGTATATAAGTGAGTGCAAACCTTGCCTTACAAGTTAGTTTATTGAGTTTGAGTTGAGTTTAAAATCCACTTATATATTATTGCCTTTATCTCTAGTCAATGTAGGACTTCAAACACATCCCCTTATGTTGAGGCATATACATCTCAAGTGTCGGACTAGAGATTAATGGATGGTTCAATAGCTCAAGATGTAAATGCTTCACGTTAGGGGTGTGTTGGAAGTGCCACACTAACTAGAGATTAGGTCAATTTACAATATATAAATGGATGCAAACCTCGCCTTATAAGCCAGTTTCAGAAGGTTAAGTTAGGCTTAAAATCCATTTCTTAGAAAATGGTATGAGATTCATGGGTTAAAGCCTATCTTAATGAAGTTTGTTATTTGGTGTGTCTATTCTTCAACCCACTATTGAACCATCTATTAATGTCTAGTTTCACATTTGAGATGTATATGCCTCGATGTGAGAAGGTGTGTCAGAAATCCCACATCGACTAAAGATAAGGTCAATTTACAGTATATAAGTAAGTGCAAACCTCAACTTACAAGTCGGTTTTGTAAAGTTGAGTTAGACTTAAAATCTACTTCTTAAAATGGTATCACAAATCATGAAATCAAGATTTGTTCATCACAACCTATGTTCGCACATGTACACATGTCATAGTGTGTGTGAACTCCTCCCCTACCTTCTTTCCACGTGATATCTTAGTCTATGTTGATACTTCATCGACAACTTAAACAATAGTTCACATACCATCCCAAATGCATAACTTCAAATTTATACAAGTTGCCTCAATCTAAATAAGCATTGTAATAACATATAACTCTTTTAAATAAAATCACAAATCAATCAGATACAAAATTTAATATTCATTTGCAAATATACAAACATACATATTAAATATGAGTTAAAGTGTTATAGAGAAAAAAATATGAACATATTGTCTTTTACCTTAAGTAAAATTATGCTCGATTAAGAAATTTGGATAGAAACTAGGTTGAATTATAGTATTATTTTCACTTGGGCAAAAAATGCTTTTCTTGAGTGAAAATATAAAAAAAAACAATCCAAATTTTAACATCTCTTTCAAAATCATTTCAATCACACAACTTCTGAACGATTCAAAATGATCAGTCCAAACCATGACTACTTCAAACATCATTCATTCAACTATATAAATCTCAACTCAAACATTTAAAAACAAGTTCAAACAACATATAACCACTAAAACATAAAATGCATCCAATCGACCTCTATGGCCAAAATTCATTGAAAGTCATCTATCCAAATTTCATCAACATAGACTATATTTCTAAAATCAAATAGAGTGATCACATCATTCCCACATTACATTTCACTTCATCATTCATACTATATATAAAACAAGCAAATCAATTATCTTATCCATCAATCATTAAATTCAATATCCAAAGATATTCTTAACCGTTATTGAATCTGGTGACCATGTCACCTCCACATCCATATAATCTAACCTACGAATGTCAAAAAATTCCATACCCCCAGATATTCGCGGATAAAACCCGCAACGGTTAGGAAATGGATATTAAAAATGAATATCTGCAAATAACGGGTATAGATATTTTTTAAACCTGCATGTTAACGAGACAGGTACGTGTATCATAGTATCCGTACTCGTGGATACCCATACCCACTAAACTTTAATTTACCAAAATACCCTTTTATATATATATATATATATATATATATATATATATATATATATATATATATATATATGTGTGTGTGTGTGTGTTTTGCGTACTATATTCGAGATAAAGAATTAGAAATAAAACCTCAATTTGTAATATTGAAAGCAAACTTGGTTTCCATCACTATTATATCAATTAATTGTAACAATTATTGAATTATTTCACTTTGTTCTTGCATGAGTTTAGTATGAAGGAAGCTAACAAAGTTGCCCACTTTCATTGTAGGACATCTAGATTTTATGGTGGCATTTATGATTATGACCATTTATGATTATGAGCATATACCCAATTGTATTTTTATTATGAAAGAAATGCAATAACGATATTTACTTCTAAAAAATTCAATTAATTTAATCCCTTACTTTGATTATCATGCTCACCTTTGTCTTTAGTTTTGACAACTATCAATCAATTTTGTCTATTTAAAAACTAATTTAAGTATAATGTGGCTATATTTAACAACAATTTGCTTATAATTAAAGGAAAATAAAAACAGACGTCTTTTCGTAAGGATCATAAGAATTCTATATGAGAAAGAACTGTCCTTAAATTAAATAGAATTATTACAGATGCTATCTTTTTCTCTGAATATCATAATTTTTGTGTTAATCTCAATTCGTATGTTCGATAATTGATAAAATAAAAAATGAAAACAATCATTTGTTGCTAAATTAAACATTAATAAACTGCGAAATTATAATGTAAAGATATATTATTTCTTTTATAGTTATGTGCGCGATCCTAGAAATTTCAATAATTAGAAAAATATATAAATATAGTTAAATATTTTAAGTAAAAAATAAAATAGTTTATTAATTATAATTTAAAAGATTTATTTTATTTTAAAATAGTTTTAAAAAATAAGATTTGGTGAATAATTATTCGGTTAGAAAAAAATATTATTAGATATGGTTAGATGTTAGGAGATATTTTTGGATATTGTTATATTGTTACAAATTAAATGATATATTGAGATATTGTTAGATGTTATTGGACATTCTCATATACTATTAGATTGTTATTGTTAGATAATAACAAGTGAGAATAAAATATTGTATTTTTATTAGAAATTTTTGTCTTATAAATATATAGGAGGACAAAGTTTAGGAGGAAAATTTTAATAAAAATGGCATCAAGTCAAGGAAGAAGGGAAAAACGATTTAAAGGTTGAGTTTTTATGGGGAAGAAGGAAGAAGTGAAGAGTAAAAGGTAGGAGTGAGCTTATATTATTGTTTTCTTGTTTATAAGTGGTGTAATATTTTATATGAGTCTACATTGTGGAGTATATGTTATTAGTATAATTTTGATGACATGTTAATATGTTGTTTGGAAATGTAAATGTATGCTTACGCGCGGTGAACCAATAAAAGGTGGTGAAGGGTAACTCCTAATAGTTATACCAGAGGTGTACTTCACTCATATTTATGAAAAGGTAAATAACATACATCATATCTTTGGAAAGTCGACAAAAAGAAGACATTTATGACAAATATATGGAAGAAAATTTTTATCTTCTTTGACCTTCCATATCAGTCGAAGTTAGAAGTTAGACACTACATAGATATAATGCATGTAAAGGAAAATGTGTGTGATAGTTTAATTGGTACACTTTTGAACATTCACAATAAGACAAAGGATAAGATGAATGCTCGTTTGGATTTGATTGAAATGAAGATATGAGAAGAGTTGAAACTAAGAAAGGTAGGTAAGTTTGTTTATTTACACCCTAACATGTTACACTATGTCTAAATAAGAAAAAAAAAGTTTATGCCAATGTTTAAAGAATGTCAAGGTACCACAAAAATACTTTTCAAATATTAAAAGCTTAGTATTTATGCAAGATTTGAAGCTAGTGTTAATAGTTTATGCAAGATTTGTACTCTAAAACTCATCAGCTCACATTTTTCCTGTTTGTGAGATATGATTCTAACATGCTCTTCCTACACAAGTAAATTCTAGTTAAACTGGGTATTGAATCTTGCACCATTGATGAGACTTGTCTTCTTCATTCTTTGTTTGTAAAGTTGGTCTAAGGTTGCGGATACATAAGTCGCACTTGCACGTTGACATTTGTTCAAAGTTTGTTAATTCTTCACATAGTTTCTTAAGCTTTCCATAATAAGTGATATTAGTATTATATGCTAAAGGACTCTATAGTGCATACATTTTCATAATAACAAAATCTATAATGAAATAAGATAATCTGGATACTCATATTCCAGTTAAGCCAAAGATAATTTAGATGATATATTTATACAAGGATTGGATAAAGAAAAGGGTAGACTAGATCAAGAAATTATTAGACTACGATAAGTACCCAATAGACGCCATAGTTAAGTAGATAGTAAACACTATGATTATATATTTGTTTATCTAATGTGTGTTCATGATTTTTAAGCAAGACGCATCATAAGCAAATTAGTATAGGATAAATGAAATCTGAAGACTAGAGCAAACAACACAAAAAGTGAAGATTAATTGAGCTTAATCAAAGATGTTGGCCAAATGAGTTAAAAAGAAAAGTTAGATCAGATGACTAAGCTCACTAGATGTCTTAGATCACTAGGTGACCAAGCCATCAGATGACTCAAATAGTAGTGACTCAGATAAACTCAATAGATGAGTGTGTTGACCACAAAAGTTAATGTAGGTCAACAAGACCATTGCACGACAAAGTGATTTGAACGATAATTATGTTGATTAGACGAATCAAGTCAACACCTAAAGATAAAAGTCAAATATCACTACTAGACGAGTACGCTCATTAGAGAACTCAATTAAGAGATTAACCAAATGACTAAAAGTATAATGACCATTAGATGGGCCAAGATGAGTTGGCCAGACTACTTGAAAACGTTAGCAAATCACTAGGTTATACAAAGAATAAAGTATGATATTATGAATTAAATTTGAACATTGAAATTGATGATTAGATCAACAAAGAGAACATCATCAAAATCATCAATTTGCTAATCAAGAATTAAAAGATCAACATTGATTGAAGAAATATTTGAAGAAGATCAATTGTTGATTCAATATCTTATTGAAGAAGAATATATGAAGAAAATCTTCTCTGATTGAAGAATGTGAATATTGATATAACATGGTAAACTAGTCACGAACAAGGAAATACTCTAATGATCAAAGATTACAAGAGAATATCCTGGAAATGATAGCCACAATGGTAATATGATTGAAGAAATTCAAATTGAAGAAATACAAAAAAGGAATTAATAGATAATTCGAGGAAGCAAATATTTTAAATGATATATCAAGAACTTTCGAATGAAGTGCAAATAAGATATTGAGAAGATATTCATATGAATATACATTAACAGTCAAATTACACAATGTCATTATAAATACCAAGACCTAGATGAAGAAAATAAGAAGGTGTGAGAGATAAATGGTGAAAGAATAGAGAACAAACAAAATTTTCAAATACTAAAGAAGATTCAAAGAGAAAAGAGAATGTGAGCTTATAGTCAAATTCAAGTTGTTGAGTAATATTGAGTTGAGTGAAAAATCACTGTAAGATGTAATATCCTTCGCAACGTAAATTATGCCCAATAAGCTTTATTGTTTTCTCTCTTATTTTGAGAATTTGTTATTGTAATATCAATTGAGATTTCTTGATCTCAAAGGGATATTGAGAAGGATATTTGAAGAGGTTTATACTCTTTCTAATATAGAGAGGTTGATAGTCGTTGTAACTTGGAAAGGTTAATACTCGTTGTAACTTGGAATGGTTGATTCTCATTGTAACCTAGAAATGTTGATACTCGTTGTAACCTAGAAAGGTTAATATTTGTGCTAATCAAGGGATTTGACTAGTGAAATATCTTAAGGACGTTGTTAAGAAACTGGACATAGTCTTTGTTGGGAATAGTCCAAGTGTGAGTCAAAAAGTCCCACATTGGATATAATAGACAAAGTTAAACACTATATAAGAATAAAGACCCATAACAACATTGCCTTAAGGTTTTGGTGTAAAAGTGGTGTCTGAGATCTTATATGTGTAAGACTAATGTCATATAACCATATGGAACCACAATCTCTCAATGACCATAACCATGACCATAACCCATATGTGAAAAATATAAAATATAAACCCAACAGTGGTATCAGAGTCGATGGTTCGGAGTGACTGACCGCATAACCACAACCAAAGGGGGTCACTCATACACCTGAAGGGAAATATATCATATGAAAAAGAAAAAAAAAACAAGGGACTCACCCTTGAGACCCTTGAGGGGAGATGTTGGGAACAGTCCAAGTGTGAGTCAAAAAGTCCCACATTGGATATAATAGACAAAGTTAAACACTATATAAGAATAAAGACCCATAACAACATTGCCTTAAGGTTTTTGTGTAAAAGTGGTGTATAAGGTCTTATATGTGTAAGACTAATGTCATATAAACATATATATGTCAACCACAATCTCTCAATGACCATGATTATAACCATAATTAACCCATATATGAAAAATATATATATAAACCCAACAGTCTTAGTGTTTGGTTGAACTAGTATAGATGTTTGTGTGCAATCTCTTTCTTAAACTCTTATTTTAATTATTTTATTATTGCATAAAACGTTTTAAAAAGGTCTACGACTCTATTTATCCCCCCTTTTATAGCTACCTTGCACCAATAAGTGACAATTGTTAATTCTCTGTTTGCATTCAGCAAGCTCAACCCTTAATTATTTTATGTGTGGTTCTTCACAAAGGAAATTTGTTCTTTTATGTCTTGCTAAAGTTCTTGTGCCACCTTCATATGTGACATGATTTACTACAATGCTTATTCTATGGGTTTCTTTTTCTATTATGATGATTCTTCATCTGAATGTTTAATAAAATTTGTCCACAAATCCAAATTTTTTCCTTGCTCTCAATATAGTCCTAAGAGCATGAACTCATTCATCATAATTTTCTACCTTCAATTGAACTTATGTTAACATAATTATAGGATTTTCATTGGGAGTAATGTCGTAAGGAGAGATGGTTTTCTTAAAGGTCATTGTTTCACCACCATTGATGTTGCCTTCTATGTTGGCCATGGTAGCAAAACTAAAACGTTATTTCTTTATTATTTGGTTGGTGGCGTGTGGTCATTCTTAATTGGTGGAGTGATTTATCTAGTTAATTTTTCACAAAGTGAAGGGGATTTTAACTTGCTAAATAGCTATGTGGAGGTAACCCTCCATTACCAACTTCTTAGAGCAACTATTGCTACTTAGATCATGGAAGTTTGTGACAATAATAAGTATATGATGTGCTTAGATGGTTTGGGTCTTATGTGCACACTATGTTGATGTATTCAACAAGTTTATAGCCTGGGTTGACTAGCCTAAGTAATATTTGAAATTTCATATTGAAAAGGATAAATCATTAAATCTGGTTTTCAACAAAATATTTAGTAAGTGTGGGTCATGAACTTGTGTTGACTATAACTCAGAGTCCCTGATCGAAACCACACTTTACTAATTGTTAAATCAAGTACTTATCCTTAAACTAAAAGTTATAATTAACAATTAGGTTTTTTTATCTAAGAACGTAACGATCCAAATACTACCATTTAATTGAGACTTAGTTTAACAAACTTACACTTAAAGACAATGGTGCAACTTAGAGTTTGATGTATGTGCAATTGATGAATGTAAACATAAATAATATTTTGTTTTGTTATACTATTTTAGAGGGAGAATGCTTTGGTTGTTATAATTACTTGTACGTTTGAAGTGTAAATAGGTTGTAGTCAAAGGATCTTTCTTTGACTTGTATTTTTTACCAAATTTATAGTTATTTTTCTGAAAAATATAATATATATGTATATATATATATATATATAATTATTATATAATTTTGTTTTGATAAATTTTACATGTTAAAATACTATTTTGTACGGGTATATTATGTGCTACTAAAATAGAATAAATATATATTCAAATGAATGATTCATAATAAAAGAGATTTCTTCACGAATACCCAAGAACTTTTTTTATTAAAGCTTGAAGTCGTTTTCTAGATACAATGTTATGTAAATAAATGGGAAAATCGGTTTGATATTTCTCCAAAATCGAGATGATCCGCAACTGTTTATGAATGCTTGAGTTTGTTCTTGCACATAAATTAAAGTTCATCTTGGTAATACCCAAATATTATAATTTTCTTTTCTTTAAGATTTTTTAATTCTGAAACTAGATGTTTGTTGCTTGTAAATAAACCCAGTTCTTAATGACAAAGCTGTTTTCAGTAGGTAACACCTCATATAAAATAACTTATTTGACCTCGAAATTAGTGCAATCTATTATTTCTTAATTCTTTGTTTAATAGGTAGTTAACCTTTCACGCACATGAAAAATAACCCCACAAACAACCGCTACTAACGCACAACTTCTTCTTTTCCTATCTATTATTTTATTCAATTTTTAAATAAAAATTAATTAAACTTGTATTCAACTCAACTAACCCCCCATAAATAATAGATATCACAATTCACTCTATCATATACTACTATTATTGTTTTTCCCAATTAACTAACTTAACATTATCAATGCTAGATTTAAATAACACAGGATGTGCTATTACTATACTTTCAAATCACAAAGTATAAAAAAATATCAAATACAAACCCACCTACCAGTTTAAACTAATGTAAAAGAAAAGCCCTAACTTGTATATATATATTATCCCATGTATTCAATTAGAAAGCTGCCATTTTTAACTATTCTTTCTTAGCATGTTCCCAAGAATAATATATTTCTTTAGTAGCTTGTAAATTCATTTTATTTTATGATTATGTGTATCTAAATTTACACTTGCAAACCTAAGTGCAATCGTTTTATCTTTTGGGGCTTCAATTTTATAAAGTGTTATTATAATTTAATTTATAATACACTCTAACCCATTGTGTTAATAAAAAATAATTCAATCATAAGAGAAAAAACTAAAGAGCATAAAGTCCTCTTTGTAACATCATCAACTTGGTGTAGCAACTACCTGAATCATGATTGATCCTGCATGTGACAGTGTGATTCTTATAATATGTTCCTTTTGTCCCTCTTACAAGTTGCTACTATTCCTTTTGTCCATACAAATTGGTTCAATTCATGATTCCAATGATGTGCTACAGCGACGGCCACCAACAATTTGATTCCATATCCTCTTTTTTATTATTTTATTCTATTTTAGTCAACTGAAAATCAGAAAATGAAAAGAAAAATCAGAATGAATAATAAGCATTGTAATTACCTAACCCAACGAGAAAACAAATGAAAAAAATTCTTGGCTGGTTAATTTATGCCTGAAGGACTCAAGCTGAAAGCTGCAAGTTGGATATAAGAAAAGAAGGAGTAATCATAACCTCAGAAACATGTTCAAACGATGAGCAATATTCTCTAAACCAATATGATAACATAAATCTTTGTCCAGAAACATTAGGAGATGGATCCTTAAGAAATGTCAAGATGGGCATTTTTTTTTTATGATTATTGTAGAGACCTCTGTGATTGGTTATTGAATATGATGCCTCACAGAAACTTCTATGTAGTCTTGATAATTTTAGTGTACCTTCAGATTGGTTTCCTCCAACATCTTTGAGCATAAGTTAAGTGCATGAAGTTTGATAAACTATAGTCTCTTTGCCTTTCTACCTTCAAACTTCAAACTAGAGTGTTTCGTACTCTTGGATTAAACTTCGAACATTTTGATGTCAATTGTGGGATAGTTAACTTTTTCCTACTTCACATAATAAAATCTTCCAACTAAAACGCATGTATGAGAGAACCACAAACAAATTTTCAAAATAACAATGACGATGTTAGGAAGCGAGTTTAAAAGTGAGTTTAAGAATAATTCATTCTCACAAAATTGGTTTAATAAATTCATATTTATATACACTTATATATTATAATTGTTAGAATCGAGCGTTTACCACTTGATCAAAAATTATAGCCATTAGTTAAAACACAACTCTTTTTACTTAAAATTGTAATACAAGCAACAAAGAGTGAGTCACGATTCATTCGTTTGTGACCCGGCCCACTTGGCCTCTATCACGAGATAATTGATACCACCTACAATAATAATTTGGTCATATTTTTAATTAATGTGAGATCACCAATACACCTCTTTATATTGAGTACATGGAGCATCAGAATTGAGATGACTCAATAACAGGTGACACAATAGGCCAAACTAATCTCGACTTTGATAAATTCTTAATAACTCTTATATCATATTAAGAAATGCATTTTACATCTTAATCATTTCTATAAAACCAACTCACTAAGGTGAGGTTTGCATACACTCATATATTATAATATGGTCATATTTCTAGTTCATATAGGATCTCTAGCATGCCCCTCACATCAAGGATATCAAGCATAAAAATTAAGAGAGACTTGATAGTAGGTGAACAATAAGTCTAATAATATATATATATATATATATATATATATATATATATATATATATATATATATATATAATATAGGATAGACTTTTAATATCACTAATACCATATTAAAGTAGTGAAACTTAAGTTTAACTCAATTGTACAAAATCGACTTAATAAAGTTAAATATCCACCACTTAATATTGTAAATTAATCTTATATTTAGTAAACATGGGATCTCTAACATACACTATCGCTCTAAAGACATCAAGTATGAAAATCAATGAGAGTTCAATATCAAGTAACAAAATAAGCTCAACAATCAATCTAATGACTTCAATACAATATTAGAAAGTAAATTTAAGTATGAAAATCAATAATATATGAAATATGAGTATGCAAAATGATTAGTTTGAACTCAAATTAGTTAAAAAAAAGAAATTGGATTGTTATTAGAAATAAATTTATTTTTTTATAAACAAGAATGATAGACTTTATAGGAAACTTGGTTTTCACTTACAACATTAAACTAAAGAATTTGTTGTGCCATCAAATTTAGACATCTAGAAATGTGCAATTGACATTTCTAAGTGAAAATGTGCATCTTGGGTTGTACGATATATATAATTGAAAATTCAGCAACTTCTTTTGTGCCTTTATGATCTATTGTTGTAGGATAATGAAAAAATTAGAAAAATAAATTAATGTTTGATAAATTTGTAGAGATACTTTTCAACAACCTTGCAACCTCTATTCCCTAAGTCACTAGTACATTAAATAAAGCATTTCAATTTTCAATTCTATTTTTCAAATTACTCAAATTTCACCGAGACACAATATGTGTTTTTTGTCATTATGTAGGTAACTATGGTGAGCAATAATGGGTTTTGAACGATAGTTAAAAAGGGTCTTGTAACAACACATTTGCAATTGTCATTAATTGGAAGTGTCGTTGTAAGTTGCATACTTACTACTAACAATGGTTCAACTCATCGTTAACTTTAGGAGTTATGAAGATGATACCAAGCAAGTCGTTATTCTCTTACCCAAAATTGAGTGTTGTTTACACATTGAAAATTGTCTTAAAAGATTTATTAAATTAAGAATAAATAAATTTTGTGTGTTAATTTAGTGATGATTTTTACTTAAATGTGATGATTAAGGCAATAATAATTAGAATAAGGATAATTATCTATTTGTATTTTTTTAAAGGTTGATTATGTTTTTGGTCCCTAAACTATAACGCAATTTGAGTTTTAGTCCCTATTTCAAAGTTTGATTCTGTTAGGTCGCTATGCTAAAGGAACGCATGAATTTAGTCTTTAATGACTAATGGTGTAATTTTTTTTATATGGGAAACAATATTCTATGTCAGCATCTCATTATGGGACACGTGGCAAATTATTTATTCTATGTATGAAATTAATTTTCCACTTCATCTTCTTCTTCTTTGTTAGGTTTAAGGGCTTCTTGAAGGCCTATTTCTATTTCCTAAACACCCTTCATCATCATTTTCTTCCTTTCGTCCACTTCGACCTTCATCACTAGGACACCCACCCAAATTCTCCGACGCTTTCCATTTCCAGCACCGATACCTTCCATTCCTAATCCACACATACAACCTTCATCACCTCCCTTCCATTTTTCATCCACAATTTTGGTTTTTTTCAACAGACAAAAATAGGAGACTATATACTTTTAAAAGGAGAAAATGATCATTTAAATATGGGTTAAATATGTTTTTAGTGCCTAAACTTGAACGTAAAATTGGAATTTATCCCTATCCCAAACTTTGATACATTTTGGTTCTCAAACTTTAAAAATGAATGGATATAGTCCTTTTAACCCTACGATATCAACTTTATTTTTTTTATGTGTCAAATGATGTTCCAAGTTGACATTTGAGTTAGAACATGATAAATTGTGTAAACAACTTAAATACAAACTTGGAACACCATTTAACAAAAAAAAAAGTTAATGTTATTGGATTAAAAGAACTATATCCATTCATTTCTAAAGTTTGAGGAACAAAATAAATCAAAGTTTGAGACAAGGACGAATTTCAACTTCTCATCTAAGTTTAGGGACTAAAAACATATTTAGCCCTTGAAATATTTGCCCAAATGGTATGTATAACTTATAATAGAGGGTGGCCATTTAGCATATCAATTGATCACCTTAGAGACAAAGCTCTTGAACAATCATATGCTATAATTATTAAGGTAGAAAAAAGACAAAGAAACTTCACTTTTAATCAAAATCAAATGGATACTACTTTGTTGATACAAAGGCTTAAGTAGCAATCATGTTCTTATAAGAGGACATTAATATTAGTAATTTCCAATATCAGTTTCCTTGTTCTTCTCTTGTTCATTTATATAGATTTTCCTTTCTCAAAATTTGAACAATACAATTCAGATGAGCTGTGTAGCATGATGAGTCACCAAGCATTCATCAGTACTCAAATTTTAAAGTTCTTCAACTTCTTATCAATCGTTTCATGTTTGGACCTAACAGAATGATCATGAAGATTTGAAACTTGGTTTAACTAAAACGAAATTGAAAATATTAGAGAAATTAAATAAATATCAAAGATGACCAAATAAACCCTAAACCACATGAGCCCCACCACAATGAAAAATGGTAAATTGGACTAGAAACATGCCAACTAAAGAGGATAGTAGAAATTTCCATTACCCCCATCTCCAATTCAACAATTCGAGCTCCTAAATAGCAATTGGAATCAGTAAGAGAGCGTGAAGAATGGGGAAGAAAGAGAACCCTCATGATTTTGGAAGTGGGAGAAGGGAAAATGTTGATGGAACTTTTGATTGCAATCGTCGTTGCCGACATCTATGGCCTAACAAAGGAGGTGCGATTGAAGAAGAAGTACCCTACCATGCCTATGGGTATGCAATTGAAGAAGAAATAGGGGGAACGCCTCTCATGGGGCATAATGAACAAGGCGATACGACGATGGCTAGTGGCAATAGGGACTCGTCTTAAAAGGACCTTCGATCTGGGTGGATGCTGGAGAAGAAGTCTTTGGTGAAGATTTGGCGGCCGAAGCCCTAACTTGAGAAAGAAGAAGACGATGAAGTGGAAAATTAATTTCATTTTTTAAAGGGAAAAATATGTTTTTGGTCCCTCAAGTTTGACCCAAATTTGGAAATGGTCCATGGTCGAAACTTGGTCACTGTTTGGTCTCTATACTTTCAAAATCATTATTTTTAGTCTATTTTTGTACGGTATTAAAAATAACAAACGGTGTACCACGTGTTATTTAATTTTCTTTTATAAAAAAAAAAAACAGTGTCGGCTAGGCCGATGCTTTTCACAAAAACTAGAAACAAATATGTTTTTTGTCCCTGAAGTTTAAACTTAATTTGAAAATGGTCCCTATTTGAAACTTGGTCACTGTTTAGTCCCTGCAAATTGAATAATAATTATATAATAATAATAATAATATATAATAATAATATTATTAATACATCATAATAATATTATTATTATATATGATTATTAATAATATTAAAATAAATAATAATATTATCACTATTATTAGTATTAATATTAATAATAATTACTTAGTAATAATAATATATTAGTAATAATATTAATAATAATTAATAATATTATTATTAATAATATATAATAATAATTATTATTATATATTATTAATAATAATATTATTTAATATTTTTTTAGTATTAGTAATATTAGTAATTAATAAGATTATAAAATAATAATAATATTAATATTAATATTATTAAAAATATAATTATAGTACTGATATATAATTATTAATAGTATTATTGATATTATTATTTATATATTAATATTATTAATTATTATTAATATATGATAATATTATTATTAACAATTATATAATAATATTATTATTTTTATTATATAATGTTATTATTATTATTAATAGTAGTATTATTATTATATTTTAACAATGATTTTGCATGTGCAAGGATCAAACAGTGACCAAGTTTGAACTAGGGACCATTTTCAAATTAAGTTCAAACTTCAGGTATCAAAAAGTGTCAGGCCGACGCTAGTTTTTTTTTTAATAAAAAAATTAAATAACACGTGGCACACCGTTTATTATTTTTAACGTCGTCCAAACATAGGGACTAAAAACAATAATTTTGAAAGTATAGGGACCAAACAGTTACCAAGTTTTGACCAGGGACCATTTCTAAATTTTAGTCAAACATGAGGGACCAAAATCATATTTTTCCCTTTTTTAAATTAAATAGTTTGCCACATGACCACTAACGAAATACTGACATGGTACAACATTTACCACGTAAAAAAAAACTTTAACGTTGTTAGTCATTGAGGATTGCATCCATGCATTTCTTAAGCATAGGGACTTAACAAGATCAAACTTTTACATATGAACTAAAACTAAAATCACATTATAGTTTAGTGATGAAAACATAGTAAGCTCTTTTTTAAGTTATGTTTTTTTTTTTTGTGTACCGTTAAACCTACAAAGAATTTAATACCAAATAGACATTTTAGAACACAATTGCTCACAAATTTCCACAATGCAAACAAAGTTTGACAAATGGTCTGAGACAAGTATGAATGCATATATATATATATATATAATATTTAAATGTATATTTAAACTCAAAAGAATTGTCATTCAATATGTAAATTACTAAAATTATAAAAATAGTGTTTAATTACAATTTAAGGTGGATTAAATATAATTTTTGTCCCCAAACTATTTTTAGAAATTACGCAAGCACAGATGCATGTGTGCACTCACACACACATACACAAACACACACATATAGACACACACACACATACGCGTGCACACAGACACCCACACCCACACACAAGTACATTCGCCTGCATACACACACATAAACCTGAACACACACATCACGCACACGCATACATATAATCATATGTGCACACACACACACACACACATACACAAACACACACACACACATGCACATGCACATCTACGTCCACACACACACACCCATCCATCTACTAACCCACACCCACACCTATACCCACCCCCTCCCATTCACCCATACACACACATATATATGATGAGTATTGAATATGAAAGTTTTAAAATTTAGCTCACATCATCTGAAACTGAATTACATATATGTTTAGCTCCTGATTATGCAATGCAATCTCCAACACATCAGCCATATATGTGTACAATGGTATGTCACTGTCCTTACCAAAATCAATTGCACCATGATGGCACCTTTATGAAGTTTGTACCTATGATCATAGAATTTTAAGTAGATAACTTTTTCTTATTTTCCATATGTAGGATTGTTTGACGTTAGTGCTACACATAAATACATATTTACACATTAATTAGAATATCACATATTTCATATGTAAAAACATTAATATAAATATATACCAAAGTTTATAATGTATATCTGGCGGATGTCAAAGTCAGACAATGAAGCTCTAAAGTGTTTGGGTCATAGTAACAACCTTGAATGTTCATACTTGAACTGCAACATCATTGTAATGAACCTTCACCATGACCTTTAGCAAATGAGAGGAGGAAAGGAACATTGTGTAACATTATGGCCTTTCTAATAAAGAACTTCTTGAGGGCCATCAAACAAGGAGAAAAATCATCATCAACATAGAACACACATTGACTAGTGGAGGCAATGTCCTCCTTTGATGGACCAATGATTGTGCAACTCCCTTTAGTGTTGATTCTTATTATAAGAGGTATGATGAATTGTATTGTAGTAAGTAAGATTTTCTACCTAAGGTACGACTAAAAGTCTCCTATTTAAGCCATTCAATTTGCTAATAATTGAAACTACCATTTGTAGTTTAAACTAAGAGATCTAATACTAATACACATTTATTGTGATAACATGTTAATAATTTCATTAGGTACTACAAGAATGAAAAAAATTACCCACCATAAATAAGAAATGGCCTTTTAATGGTAACAAATTATGTCAGTAAAAGCAATGCAATTGGACGAAATACAAAACAAACTAATTGAGAAGTTAAAAGAAAAAAATAGAATTTTAAAACCAAAAAAGTTAATTAAAGTGGGCTCCATTAATGTTAAAAAATTAATTTTTAATTTAAAAAAGAAAAAGTAGAGTGGTGAAACTGACTCTAATGTTTAATAAACTTCTAAAATTTTAAAATTAAATTAGGACGGTTTTCTTAAGGCAAACAAATTTGAAATTTGAATAAAAGATAATTTCAGTCTGAAACAAACATTTAATAAAAGGTTTGGTGGAAAATGCATTTGTCTAGTTTCAAATTTTGAAAAGTGTAAAGTTATTTATATTTATTTCTTCTTCCATTCTTTTCGTTGGTGGTAAGATGCAAGGTTAGATTATCACATTTTTTTGGAAAGAATTCTTCTAAAAAGGTTTATTAGTTGAAAATGTAAAGTTTGTGTGAAGAGTAACCTAAATGTAAAATTCATGGTTGAAAGCCCAGATCCTAAGCTCCATCAATGACGAAGGCGAGATAGAGCATGACGACACCTTCGCCAACGACTTCTGGAAGGAGGAGAGCAACTGTCAAGTTACACATGCCAAGAGCGTGTCGACGAAGTTTGCGTAGGTAGCCCGACGGGGTAGTCTAGGTTACGAAGGCGACGCATGAGGTTCACGAGTATTATGGAAAAGAAGGGTGAGAGCACATTGTGTGAAAGAGTGTGGCCTCGATGTACACACATTGTTTACAAACATGAATTTTGTTGGAAGCTTTAATGAAGTGAATGCAAGAGAGAAACACCGTAGCATATAACGGATCCAAACTACAAGCGATAACTCTTATCTGATGTTTTGGCGAGAGCTTCATCAAGTACATGAGGAGTCTCTGCTTTGTGGTTTGCAATTGCGTTGTTGCTTGAACCAATGTTGAATCTGAGTCTCTACTTTGTGTTCTGGAATTGCGTTGTTGCCTAAGCTATTGTTGAATCTTGGATTTCAGCCATCATGTTTTAAAGTTAGTTAATTAATCAATTAACTATATGGGGTGTGAGGTGAAACAAATGTTAGACTGACGCTATAAATTTAAAGTTAAAATGGAAGCTATTCAAAATGTGTGTCCGTGTAACTCTCGTTTATTTGAGTTCATTGTACAGCCGTTGAAAATATGCCAAAACTTCCATGTTTGACGGGTGGACTGATTTTCCACGCAAGACCGACGCACTTGTGTCTGGATTGTCATTTTAAGTGCGTTTTAGTGAAGCTAATACTATGTTTTCTTGTAGTAACGTAATAATTTATGTATTATCAGTTATTATACATCTCATTCTTTAAGAGTTTCACTCTTGAAAACTTTACCTAACACATAAGAGAAATTCCTATTGATATCTCTTATGAGAGGATGAAAGTTCATTTTATTATCCATAGTGAATTAATTAAGTTTGGATTAAATATCATACATTAGAGGGTAAATTATAATTTTGTGAGGGTTTTCAATGAGTAAGTGTTCGAATAGCTTTCATTCATAAGTGAACCTAAATTTCAATTTCTAGGCATCAAGCTCTTTCCTATGGTATTGGTGTTTGTTCCCCTAGTGATCATAGTATCAATATTCGTAGTTTACTCATTTATTAATACTAGTGATTAAGTTGAAAGAAATGTTGTAGTTTACATTATGTAAATTTGTGATTGTATTAACTATTATGACACCTTACAACACTTATGATTTATCATTTTGTCACATTTTGACTAATAGTCAACGTGTTGGTATTTGTATTTGTTCCGCACATTATTGTCCTACCACTTTTGATATATAATTATTACAAATACTTTTAAAATTAATTCAATTAAAGTGTTTACAAAAGCAATTATAAGCACGAGTCTAATTAAATATAGCAATTTGTTTTACGTAAAAAATAAATACTTAAATATAAAACAAATGTGAATTACGAGTTCTTTTAGTTAGATTAACTAATCTCTATATTTTCAATGAAAAAAAGTGTAATAGTTAACCAGATAGTCGTATATAAAACTGTGAAATTCAGCACTTAATTTAGAGTAAAACATTTTTATGCTTATTTTGAAAAGGATTAAGATTTTACAATTAAACATATACAAATAAACCTTGTAAATCTTGTGATATTTTATAATGTAAATTCTAATTAGAATAACTAGTTGCATAGACTATACCAATAATATGAACAATTGAAGATGCAACATTCAAATCTGAAGGAAAAAGTTTAAACTTAAGAAAATTTGAAACTTTAAAATTGAATTTAAAAGCAGCACAAGAACAAAAATGAATAACTCGAAAAACATAAATTTAAAGTACTAAGCACAAATTATTAAGTCAACAAGAGGAAAAGAAATATAATAAACCCGAAAAACCTTGAATACTTGACGCAATTTCGTGATAAATAAACATGAGTTTTTTTTTTTCGTTTGTCATTAATTAGCTTTTCTCGTTCAGCGTTATAGAATTATTTTACGAGAACTATACCTAGTTTTTCATACCAAAAATGCTATATCAAAACTATATGATTATTTATTTATAACAAAAAAAAAACATCCACATGTGTCCACAGAATTTCTTCTTTTGTGTAACTTTTCATATTCTTTTCAACTTGTCCATAACTTAATGTAACTTTTACTCCAATTATTAAGCAATAATTCCTTTTTCAATTTTGTTAAACTTTAGTCATCCCTTATATAATTTTAGTTCTTCTTCCTTTTTTTTTTTTTATTTTTTTTTTTTTAATTTTATCCAATAATCATTAACACTTTTCTTTAATAAGTCCATCAATGTATCAATAAGTTTTTTCTTTATGTAGTACTTCATTCGAGAATTATACTCTTAAAAAGAAAAAATTACTTACTTTTTTTCTTAACATCAAGTCTACCGGAAAAATATTATTAAAATTAGTGATCATACCTAGATACGGTTAATGGATTCAATATCTTAATTTATCCTGCGTTTTTTTTTTTTCAATCTGTCGAAAATATTCCACATTTTTACTTCTAAGTTGTAATCCATGAATCGATTTATTTTTTTACCGAAATAAAATAATTTAAATTAAAATTTTTAACCCATCAACTCACTTGTATATGTTGAGATGGGATAGTGTTGTAAAATTTGGCAAAAACAAGGTATAGAATTAGAATCCTTATAGATGTTGGTCGTCGGCAAGGCTTTGCGAGAGTCAAAGTTTGTTTATGCGTTTTTGCGTTTTCGATGCAATTTTGGTGATTCTTTGGTTTTGTACATTGTTTCTAAAAATCTGTGTGCCTGTGCATTCCGTTTACTCAATTTTTTCTTTATTTTATTATAAGTGCGCATATTCCATGTAAGATGCTTTCTGTAAATTCTAAAACAAACCAAAACTTTCAAAGGTCAAACACTCACGAGATAAACAACTCTTACCCTAATATTCTTCATGGAAAGACATAAACTAAAATAAAAAAAGTCAGTGTGTATAATTAATTACTATTTCACTTATCGTATTCATACTTTATTTTTCGCTAAAATATATTTTTAATATGAGTTATATTTAAAAAGTAAAATACTAAATGTATGTGAGAAATACAGTTTTTTCAACCAAATAAGTAAAATACGATCATTTAACCTTTAAGATAAAAGAGTGTATATAAATTTGGAAAGTAATCAAAAAGTTATTTTTAAAGTATAATTAAAAAATACATTTTTACTATAAAAGGCAAAAGTGATGGAAATTAAAACGAGAAAATTGGAATTTCGATGAAAGTATAGAAACTCTAACGTCGAAAATAAGAGATGTAATTTTAGAATTTTTAAGACTAGAGGTAGAATAAATAAATACAAAATAAATTATAATGCAAAAATAAATACAAAATACTAGAGGTAGAATTGTATCTTAAAACTAGGGATGTCAAAAAAATTCGTACCCTGCAGATAAAACCCGTAACGGGTAGGAAACGAATATTAAAAATGGATACCCGCTACTCGCGAGTACAGATATTTTTGATATCCGCATGTCAACAAGACGGTACGGGTATCATAGTATCCGTACCCGTGGATACATGTACCCGCTAAACTTTAATTCACAAAAATACCTTCATATATATATATATATATATATATATATATATATATATATAT
>Ga0214543_1001260_pt1 | contig 48306 bp, 20 predicted proteins | sample CNSS2metaG_FD_160094 | JGI IMG/M metagenome (GOLD analysis project Ga0214543, IMG submission 160094) | Root nodule microbial communities from cowpea collected in UCLA plant growth center, Los Angeles, California, USA - CNSS2 | ecosystem: Host-associated > Plants > Roots > Nodule | place: USA...
GTTGCAGAATTTGGTGTGAAGTGTTTGCATTTCCTCCATGCGGACGTAGTCGGCTGCACGCAGCTTGAGTTCGTGCATGGAGGCAGGTGGGTGGAGGTAGACGTTGTTGGCGAAGGGTCCGGGTTGTAGGGTAAGAGTCATGCACTGGAGAATCATTTTCTGGTTGAGGTGCGGTGTACGAAGGGCAGCTTTACTAAAGCGATCGATGAACGCTCTGAGTGGTTCGTTAGGTTCCTGTTTGATACCGAGTAGGGATATGGTGGTGGTTTGATGGGGACGGCTTCCGGCGAAATGGGTGGAAAACACGTGGGAGAGGATGTCGAAACTATCGATTGAGTAGGGCGGGAGAGTTGTGAACCATTCTAGGACAGAGCCTTTGAGGGTGGTGGGGAAAGCTTTGCAAAAGACTGCGTCTTGGGATGTGTACAAGGCACACTAGTTACGAGTGCAAGTCTGTCTAAAAACAAGACTTTTCGTGTGGTAATGGAAGTAGTCAAGCATAAGTATTTTGCTATGCTAAGGAATGAGTCAGAATGACTATGACACCTACGGTTTGTGCATTTAAACTTCAGAGACTTATCCAGGCTGAGTTAGTGTACAATGGTTAAAGACTTGCCACAAATTACACTACAAGAAAAACTTAAATTATCTATGAAAAATTAGCCACAAAATAAAATTTGTATGCAACTATTAATTATCTACAAAATTTACTCACCGATAAAAGCTTGAACCAAAATGAAATGAGTAAAACACTTATTCCACGGGAAAATAAAATCCATGGATACCATTCTTTATTCCACGGATAAACTAAAGGTAATAAAATTAAATTAAAAGTTTAATTAGTGTTGTCCTCTCCCCAGCTGACACATCAAATCCCACTCTCCAAAAATGAAAGAGACCAAAGCCCTCAAAAGATAAAGACATGAAGTTCTCCTAGGAAGAACCCTAAACTCTCGCAATCTAGGAGGAACCCCAAAACCGACAATAACTCTAAAAAAAATCCCTAAAAACTCGAAAAAATCTTGCAATAGAACCTTAATACTGGCAGTAACTTTCCAAAAAACCACAAAATCCCGGAAGTTATCCAAGGAACTTGAATCAACTTCGTGATAATTGTCTTGGAATTCACAAAACCTTTAAATGAAGTCTCAAAGACTCCTCCGCAACAGTTGTCCTGGATTTAAAAGTGCAAACATGTAAATGCTCAGCGAGACCAATCTCATCCTCATTTCATGTTATTATTGTTAGTTTTAAAATGGTGATTTAAGCCAAGAAGGGGGGGGGGTGAATTGGCTTTATAAATTTTTTAAAAAGCTTAAACCTATTTACAATTCAATCAAATAGACTGGAAAATTACGATGTAAAAGCAGCAGACCAGTACACTTTCAATCGATTAAAACATAAAACAGCAAACTAATTTGTTCTTGAACTATAAAACAACAGATTAAAAAGACAAATCAGTCGGCTAAAATACTAGAGATTTATGCAAAATGTAGAATTCGCAGATTTAACTCAAACAACAATCTTTTACATACAAGACTTGTTCCAATCATTATTTTTAACAAGTATACAACCTCATATTACATAAGAATGCATTAAATCACACCAAAGAATGAATTGCTTGGTTTTCTTGAGTTTTTAAAGTGATTCAAAGTGAGTGAAATGAGGGAGAGAGAATTGCACAATTGTTTTTATACTGGTTCACTCAATCATAGAGCTACATCTAGTTTACCAAGACAACCTAAGCCTGGTTTCCACTATATTCAAAAGTTTTACAAATCACACACCAAGATTACACTTTTGAACAAATAAACACACAAGATTTTTGACTCACACAAAAATCTAGACACACACCTTGCAAGAATCACACTTACAGACCTGAAACCACATCAAGCAAACCAACCAGAGGCACAAGAACGTCCAAACCATATGGTGGCTATCCCTAGCCAACCATACATGTGTTCTTCAAGCTACTCACAAGCCAAAAATGCCTCCAAGATCAACCAAGATCTTCAAACCACGAGTTGCAGCTATGTATTGTAGAGAGAGTTTTCCAAAGAAGAATAACAAAGTTTCGTGCTAAAAAACTCATATTTTGCCTCTGCTCTTGAAAACACAACATATATAGTCTAGTTTAAGTGAAAACAATCGATTGAATTTTCCGTTCAGTTAGTTGATTTCACTTTACTTAAGTGAAATCAGTCGATTGAAAAATAATTCAACTGACTGAATGCATTCATACCAGAAACTATATACTGCAAGCCTTTTAACCTGTTAAAACCCATTTTAACAGATTAAAAGAGACACACTAAGGCACACAAGACACCTAATCTATGTCATATAGCCTACCAAAATGATATAACAACAAAACTTAATCTAAAAGAGACACACTAAGGCACACAATATGTAAGACTCGTAGAATTTAATTAATTAAATAAATAATTAATTAATAAATACGGGAGGGGAAATAATTATGACATTAAATTATGGTTGGTATGATGTGGAAAAGTGCTAGCTCATGTGGCTGAGAGCACTTTGATTGTGCGAGAGGACTTGGGTTCGACTCTTATGTATGCTAACTTTTGATGTTATGGTTTTATTATTTAAATCTATGAAAACATGTTCTTGTATATTATGATAATTGAATTGTGATTCCTAGCAAGAAATATGAATTGGTTAAATGGTTTGATATAGACTTGGTGATTACATGGTTGTGGGTTCAAGTCTTGGAGAGCTTACATTAATTTTATATTTTTTGGCATTTTGGATTTGACTTGAATATGGAAAGGTGGAAAGGAAACCTAAGGGAGTGGGCAGCCAAAGGGGGCTGGAAAGGCAGCCGTAAGGGGGGAGTTGAATGGCAAAATATGCCTTATTCAATGCCATTTTCGTTTTGGGTAATTAAACACTTAGTTTAGGCACACTTTAAAAAGGAAAATTAGGTTAAGGGCTAAGGTTTGATAAGTTGGGAAGCATACCAGAGAGAGCACGAAAATCTGAGTGTTAGGAGATTTTCTGGTTCTATGCTTTTTGGAAGATTTCTGATCGGTGAGAAAGATGGGGAAAGGTAGTTATAAGATTATGGGAGTGGTATTTGTTGATTTTCGGCTTGAATAATCTGTATAAGTAATGAAACAGTGTAGCTAGGTACCAAGATGGAAAAAAATTGGGAAATCTGATAATATAAAGTACAATTGTGTGAAGATTCTGAAAGGAAAACCTATGGAATAGGTAAAGTCATTTAAGGGACGTTCGGATTGTGAAATTGCGAGAAGTGGACGAGATTTGGAGTCTGGTTGGTGCAGTGCAGGAATCTGGGAAGTTCCAGAACTGATGCACCGCCTGGCGGCGCGAAGCTGGCCGCCAGGCGACGTTGGTGACAATGCAGAGGGAGTGCTTTTCGTGATTGAGCGGGTGTTGAGGGTCAGTGGGAGCTTGGTGTAAAAATGAGTGCATTCGGTTGAAGTTCGGAGTCATAGGGATGGGAGTTGATGGAATGAAATTACATAGATGGTGGATAGGGTATGCGAGGATGAGTATATTAGAGTAACGAGGGATAATTGTAATTGAGGTTTTGGTATGAGTCATAGAACTGTGTGAGTGCAATATTGGACCTTGAGAGGTCTGGTTGGACGGTGGTACTGTAATCTGAGGATAGTGGAAATAAGTATAAAATATAGTGAGATAAACCTGTATAATTAAATAGGCTATAAAAGGGGAAGGAAATGAGGACAAGTATTGTAGGAGCATGGGTAATGTTTAGAGAAAAGGGTGAGTTATACTAAATTATAACAAGAGTACGTGAATCTAGACTAGGAAATGGTTTCAAGTAAGGTACCCCCAGTGATGCAGGGGCATTGTGACTAGTCAAGTCTAAGAGACTTGTTATGATTCAGTTAGGGAGAAAAGCATTGGGAGCTAGAAGCTGTGAACCATGAAAACTCGTGACAGGGAACTCAATTGGAGTGCTGTTGTACTGATACAACGCCTGGCGGCATGATTGGGTCCGCCAGGCGATAGTTTGGTAACAGAGGGCAACTGAGTGGCCGGCGCCTAGCGGTGAGCGTAATACCGCCAGGCGATACTTACTGCGAGATGAATTTTGAGGCGTTGTGCGCCTGGCGGTACGCGACACCCGCTAGGCGGTCTGGGAGCTGACAGCGCCTGGTGGCACGTGTCCCCGCTAGGCGATTTATACTGCTGCAGCTTTGAGTTTTATTTATGAATTTGTGATCTACAGTGCATCTAGTGATGCTTTAAGGGTGAGATTGTTGGTGTTCCTTGAGTTGTGGCTCGGAACGTATCCCTTGAGTTGTGGCTCGGGATAGGGGTTAAGCACGTGGTATTCCTTGAGTTGTGGCTCGGAATAACATCTCTTGAGTTGTGGCTCGGGATGGCAGATGGACACGAGGAACCCTTGAGTTGTGGCTCGGGTTGGCGAGTGTTGCCGGTGTGAGTGTGCTGGTTGTGGCCAGTACGGATGGGTCCAGATGGATTGCCCTCCTCAGTTTTTGGCTGACGAGTTTGGTAGTCTTGGGACGATACGAATTATGTTCGTATATGGGAACTCTACCTGGCGTTGCAGTGTATGATCCGTAGCATGTTTTCCCGCACGTGCTCTATCAATTGTGGCCGATAGGTATGACAGCAAGTCACCTTGAACCTTAGACGTTGTAGAACACGAATAATCTGATTGGGGGTCAGATGGTAGGAATTCAAGAATAGGGCAATGTGAGATGTTTATGTTATGTACGATCTCTTGTGTTTATATGCTTATGTTTCTGTAACTTTATATATGTGATTTAATTGTTAAGCTCACCTTATCTACGTGTGTGTGGCGATGATCGTGTACGCGGTACACGGGAGCAGATGTTGGTGATGCAGGTGGCTCTGGTGTAGCCTAGTCGCGGAGAGGGGATTGACTTGGGGAAACTCTTACGTTTATCTACTTGTTTTTGAAAACATTTGTAAACCCTGATGGGTGACTTGATAATATTGTGGTTTTGGTTTTGTAATGGACGTTGTAGACTTTATCCGCTCATTTAATAAAGTTTTAAATTTTCCTACGTTTTGGGAAAATGAGGTATTAATCAACGCACTGCTTTATTTATTTCATTTATTTATTTATAACTCAGTAATATCCTGACGGGATGTTACAACACTGTCCTTAAGGACTTATCCACGGTGTATACACGTCTCAGGAAGTGCTCTATTATTCGTGATTTGTCAGCTTTTACAACAATTTCAACATCCTTCCGATGAACACTTGCTTTTGTAGTCCTTGTTGTTAGATCTTGTACAATAGTATTTTGTCAACAAACCAACATAATTCTTAGTCATGTAAACTTTTCATTTTTTCCCTTTTAAACCAAAGCTAACACAAATAGTTTTTTATGTCATCAAGACGATTAACTTCACACGCTTTGACAATGAATGGAAATAACCTAATTACGTTTGTTGTTTTCACAGAAGCCAACACTGAAATTTGGTCAAGTTCATATTCAACCAATTGGCCTAAAGAGACAAAAATTTAAATAAAGTTTTGTCAATAATTCATTTTGTTTAATGTTATTAAGCGTTATACTTATCATGAAAGGCAATGAATTGTTTAGTCCAACACTAAGCATTACATGTGAAATCACGATTGTGATTTTTTTTTTGCCAGATCATCCATAAACTTTTATATGTTAATAGTTTCATTAAAATTTCGATTCAACATAACCACTTGCTAGAGGGTCTTGGAATGGCATTAGTGTTGGAATTGCACCAACAAACAAAACTTGCAACATCACTGGTGTCAATATCAAGTCCTTCCCTAAGGAAAAATTATCACATCTTCATATGAAAAGTAAGTAGTAACCAATCTAAAAACAATTTATAAATCCACAAATTAAAAAAAAAAATCATGAAGTTTAATAGAATATGTGACAATTTAGTATAGCTTGTAAACTGCAAAAGGTGTAAGGTAACAAACAAAATTGATATTAAAAAAGCATGACCAACCAATGAAATGAAAATTATCGAAGTAAAGTGATGAAGAAAACCTTAAACAACATAAACAAGTAAGGAGTTATAAAAGATGCTCCATTTTACACTTTTACATACCCTTATTAGTCATTAATTAAATTTGCTTTACACGGAAGTTTCGCTATGACCTTCATAATAAATGTTCTTTGTAATATGAATTTAGATTTTTTGATGGTTTTTTGTGTGTTGTTTCTTTATTGTGCTTTCATAATACTTTGATATACTACTAATTTCAACGTTTTAAAATATATTAAAAATATTTTTAAAATACCAATACAGTGTATTTTTAATGTCCAACAGAGAACAACACCAAAAAGACCAATAGAAAATCTGGACTCATGTAATACCACCTTCCTTCTCACATTTTGTCTAGAGCTCACAACTACTTAAAATATTCTTTTCCCTACAAAGTAACAGTGTCAAATCAATGTCAAAACAACAATATGTGTCTAAAGGATCGCTACCTTTAAGAAAAAAAGTTCGAAAAAGTTACCACATAAGAGAACATAATCACATGCATAAACCCAAATCCAACGACTGTTATTTTTAACAAGAAACCTTATTTTTTTCTTAGGAAAAACTTTAACATTGAAACACCTTAGCATTTCTTTATGGTTCCAAAATCTCCTTTTTGTGTTGATAATTGTTCCAACATCTTGTAAATGTATATCTCAATGATAACTGTATGGGTCATTTTAAATGTCACAGACATTACTTATAAATGGAACATAATTTTATTAAAAGAGTCAGACAACAAAAATGAACCTTGATTTGTGAATTGTGAATTTAGATTAGAAAACTCACTTTCAACCCAACCAATCACAATGATTATTCATTTTAAATACACATTGCCAACATGACAATTAATGAACTCAAATATATTGTAGACTTATAGTATAAATATGATTTTTCTAACATCTAGTGCAGTAAGAGCTTTTGGCCCCGGTTATTTTCAATATTCTGCCCTGGTTCCAAAATCGAGGCATATTGGGGCGAAGCAAAAAGGGATAGCTTTTGGTCTCAGGTGTCAACCGAAGTAAAAACACCCCCTTTTTGTCTCAGTTCTATTCAACCTGAGGCCATATGAGACCCTTTTCTGCCCCGTTTGTGGTCGAACCAAAGCCATTTACTAAAAAAAATTAATTAAATAAAAATTTCGAAGACCTTTTGGCCTCAATTATGGTCTAAACCGAGGTCATAGACCCCTTTTTGGCCTTAGTTACGATGAGAACCAAGGCCTAATGTGCAATTTTTTTTAATATGATTTATGTTTTATGATAATCATTTAAACCTGTATATTTTTTTCCAGAAACCAGCATAGACATAACAAAATATTTTATGAAACGTTCACAATCTAAATACATTTAAAAGATAATTAAAAATCATCCACAATTCAAATACTATCCTAATCAATACTATTGTATATCTGAATTATAAATTTTGCAAATGCTATCCTACCAAACTTTATGAATTTCATGAAAAATGGGACATGATTCTTGAATGTCTGTAAAATAAGACATTAACTTAAGTTAATATATAAAAAGAAAGGATGTGAAAGGTTATGAATTCAACTTTCTCCATTACCAAAATACTAAAGACTAACATTTATTTGTTTCAAATCCGAAAATATAATATAAACACAAGACCTAGACTTTGGTTCCAATTATCTGGTTCTTTGATCAGTGTAATTGTTAAGTGTAGCCCTAGTCAATTTGATTTTCCAATAAACAAGGGTCATATATGATAAATTGATAATGAACGTGTGACTATGGAACACTAAGTTGTAGTTTTTGGGACGATTATGTTGTTTGAATTTAGTAACAAAATTTAGTAACTGATAATATTTTTAAATTTAGTTTTTATTTATCTTAACCATTAGCAAAATTCAAACTAAATTAACAGAATTGAAATTTTGTTAATTGTTAATATTGTTGCCAACGGGAGAGAGTAGTCACAACACATTTCATACCCACATTGCATCATAATTTCATGTATAGATTATATAAGCACTTGCTCACAAAACCCCAGATAAAATAGAGTATCTCTATACAACGCAAAAGTTCTAATTGCTTGGCTTCAATGCAATGCAACTTTAAAGTGATTGATTAAAAATTCAGTGATGGATAATATTTTCCGCATAATATATTATGCCTTACCCATTATGCAAGAATATTCTGCTAATTATAATAATTACAAAAGTTAGAAGTTTATCTCCTACATTAAGATATTCCGTGAGAAAAATAGAGAATATTTTATAGAAGCTCCTTATGGAACTGGTTGGCCATAAAATCTGCTACAAATTCATTTTTATAAGAAAAAATGATAGTCCGTGACTTAACGAAGAAACAATCGAGCTAATGATAACCAACAAAATTCTCCGTAACTGAACAATAATTTTTCACTCACCCACACAAAAAATAAATTAAAAATGCAAGACACATATCAGACAATCCTACACTTTTCAGGGTTTGTTACAACATCCTCAAGCTTCACCCAAAATGTTGTATACTGCTATCACCGTAACATTGAATTCAAGGATAGCTGGTATATTTCATCATCAGGAAAAAAACAAAACGCAAAGGAAAACTCATTTTTCGAACTCACGGGCAACGAGAGATGGAGATTCAATCGGCGACAATGGACGGTGAGACAGAGACGACGCCACGCGACGGACGACTGGTCGACGACAACGTTGGAAGCTGGTGGTGGCAGAGAAAGCGCAGCAAGTTTTGAGAAGAATAGTAAAAGGGTTTCGCAATTTGAGAATTTAACCGATTTTATGACTTCGGTTCAATTAATAACTAAGGCCTAAAATTACTTTATTACTTCGGTCCCTCAACACCCAAGGCCAAAAATACTGACAGTGGTGACATTTTTGAAATTTTGCTTATTGGATTGTCTTATAAGCTTCGGAGAAGTAAAATTTCAAATCTACACAGTAATTTTCTGTTAGTTTGTTATAAAAAGAATCAAAATTAATTATTTTAAAATTTTAAACAAATAAACTGAACTTTTTAGAATTTAAGGCGAACTTGAAGAACTAAAACAATAATTACTTTATTCTAATTAATATTGTTATTAAATAAATTATACTTACTTTGAAGATATAAATTAAAACATAACTTAAAACTGTGATTTTCCCTTCTCCCACTTGGGTTAAACTTTAACAAATTTAACATATATTATTCAAATAATTAAATAAATTCATACCAAACTATTATCTGTTTATATACTTTCTTAACCTTTTCTTTCTTTTAACTTATTCTCTTTTATACTTTTAATTTATAAGTATGATATATTTATATAAATTATAACGAACATAAGTACATATAATAAATTGCAAAAGGAGCTTCCGAATCTATAGACTGTTATAATTTTTGAGATCCGAAACAAACTCTCCTATTTCACTGTGTTGACTTTTGAAAATTTCAAATCTGAGGAACCAGAAAGATGGAACATACAAACCCACAAAAATACAGATATTATTGCATAGCTAAAGAAGCAACCACAGGGAGATGATCCAATGGAAACAAGATCTGCAAAACGCAAGAAAATGGCTCAGATTGTAGCGAACGATGCCAAAGCAGCCACGGATCGGATCAGTGATCTCCCTGATGCAGTTCTTCATCAAATTCTTTTCCTTCTTCCCATAAAATGTGTTGCACAAATGAGCATTCTTTCTAAAAGATGGAGACATTTATGGTGCACTTTCCCTGACCTTGATTTCAGAACCCTTGACCCATTTCAAATCTCTTCCAAAAATGTTAAATTTTTGGAGTTTGAAAAGCCAAGGCAACCTTTGGATTCGTCGCGGATGGATTTCATCACACAAGTTCTCTCCATTCGTGACAAACACTCGGACATTAGGGTTCTTTGTTTTCGTGCACGTTTGAGTTTTTCACGGTTAAATGGTTTGATTCGTAGGGCTATTAGGCATAACGTTAGAGAGCTTGATATCGAAGCGTCAACAGTGTGTACAGATGATTACTTCAACTTTCCTAGATGTATTATTGGGAGTGAATCGCTAAGGGTTTTGAAACTAAGATCAGGTTTTCGTTTGCCTCCATCATCAGTTATGAGGCATGGCTTTCAATCTCTTAAAACCTTGTCTCTTTCCTTCGTTATTCTGAACAACCAACCTTCTCTCACTGATTTGTTCTCTGAATCATCCTTTCCTCTTCTTCAAACTCTCACCCTTGATGCATGTTTCGGGTTGAAATATCTTCGTGTTGGATGTAGGGCCCTTGTAGATTTGAACTTAGAGAAGTGTTATGCGCTTGAGGGTTTGGATATCTCGTGTGCAAAACTTGAGAGAATGAGATTGGTGAAATGTTTTGTTGCCTATAGTGAGAAGAGTTGGGTGAAGATCAATGCACCAATGCTTCAACATTTGTGTTGGCAGCATAATGCAGTCACTGATATGGCTATGTTTGAGCCTTGGAATGTGTTGCATGAGGTCACAGTTGGTTTCTTTATATTGACGAGAGATAATAGTCAGAGTAAGCTTCAAAGTGCTGTTGAATTATTATCTGGACTGTCTCGTGTGCATTCCTTGTGTCTTGAAAGGCAAACTATTGAGGTAAATTTCATTTTCTCTTTAGGAGTAGTGCATGCTTCACACTCAGATATATGAAACTTTTAGAATTCTGCTTTCTTCTGCAAGAGTAATACTTACTCATAATAACACAGTGATTTGAGTTAGGCGAATTTGAATGGTAAGAAAACCGTGAATCAATCAATTATATTAGAACTGTTAAAACATACTCAATCATGAGGTCAATTTACCTTAAGTTTCTAATTCTAATTTCGTCTAAATTTGTAATTGATCAATGATGCATATATAGTCCATTGTTCATGATTATAGTCGATTGATGATCATAATCCTAAGCTCATCCCAAAATTTGTCTGCATATACATCACATTCCTGAATCTCTTTCCTGCATTTAACTTGTTGAATGTGAAAAACATAGATTCGTAACCTTCGTTTTCTTTCTTTTGCTGCTTGCAGATTCTGTCAAATAATCACCTCCTTTTTCAGCCATTTTATGATCTTAAACATTTAGAACTGCAAACTGGTTTCAACAAAAGTAATGTTCCGGGATTGACATGTCTATTCAAGAGCTCTCCCACTCTCAACACTTTGATTCTCAAGATCATTCATGAATATAGGATTGAAAGAAAAGTAAGCAATATAACATTATTACTGTTATTTCAAGCTTGTTCATCTGCACAATGCACTACTACAATTAAAAAAAAAATTACACTTGATGAGAGTTTGATTATCGTTTTGATCGAATTCAGGAATGGAATAGAGACTTGTGGGACGTGACTATCACAGAGGGGGAACAGTATTGGGAGTCTCAGATCAGAACTCTGGAGTCTTTTCTACAACACTTGAAAGTGGTAAAAATTCATGGATTTCTTGATTATGAGAATGAAGTTGCACTTGCAAAGTTTCTTCTTAAGCATGGAAAAGCCTTGGAAGAAATGGTATTACACACAGGAAATTGCAATGCAAGAGACACTCTTAGGCGACAAAAGATAAGGTCACAAATGAGGGGATTTTCTTGGGCTTCTTCTAATGCAAAAGTGGCCTTTCAGTAGGTCACGTACCATATTCTCAAGAAAAAACTTTACCTTTACTTGTTCAAAACCAAAACAAAAGAAAAACTTTATTTTTCAATAATAAATATTTATTGGGGATCTGTTGTTTATTCATCTTGTATATTCAAATGAAATTTGTGTCATTTAATATTTATTTAAACAAAGAGGTTAACTTGCTTTATATATATATATATATAAAAGCTCTTTCTTTTTTGTGATAAAATGTACTACGTATTTCACATTAAGCTAATTTCTCTTCAAAAGGACAAAATCACAGAATAGTAAGATAATTATTGTGAAGTTTTCAACTTTAAGAAATTTAGATTTTCCGCTTCACTGTGACTAGAGTTTTTTTTTTTTTTTTATTTTTTTTTTTTTTTTTCATTTCTTTCATTCTATTATTTTCAATATCTTTAGTTAGTGAAAGAACTAAGAAAAAAGTTGAATCATGTTCTGTTTATGTAATCAATGGATACAAATTTTACATATTTTTTTTTGAGTGGAAGAATAAATTCCTCTAAAAATGGTGTTTATGTAGGAGAAAGTAATGATTATAGTAAGATTTCTATGGAATATTGTCTAATATTATTTAATTGGAGTATACTAGCTTGCTAATGATGAATTTAGTTCTCTTTGGTTTGATAATACTCCTAATATAAGAATCAAAGTAGATAATAAGAATAAAATCATTCAAGTAAAACAATCACAAATATAATAAAGCATATGATTCATTCATATTTGCACAATAAGCAAAGCGTGTTTATTACAACTAAATATCCAGAGGGACACCAAGGTTGGTTGAAAGAAATTAAGACAAAATCTCATAATAATAATAATAATAATAATAATAATAATAATAATAATAAGTTAAGTTGAGTATAAGACTCCATACTAATAATATGAGCTTCTAGAATTTAAAGTAGTGTCACATGTTGTTCTAGAATTTGTTCATGATTGTCTTGCCAATAAATAAGTATACAAATACTAAATCAAAGAAACAAAGATGAAGAATAAGAGAAGTACACGAGGGTGACATTGATACTAATTTAGATGACACAATGACTCTTCGATAATTCATGCATTAAAATTGATTTATGATAATTATGTTTTACATTAATATGATTGTGATTTGTAATAATCATAGTAAGCGAGAGACAAAATAATTGTCACATTTGAGTGTAGAAAAACACGATAGGGTTTAAACATTTTTATCATAATTAGCTTATTTGTTTATTGAAAATTGATTGTTCTAATTCGATTACTCTATAAATGCAATAAGTTTTACTTGTAGATTACACTAGAAGATATATAAAGGTGGTAGTCTTAGACAGCCTAATGGTCGAACTGTCCGTGTTGACGAAAGAGCTTTTATCAAAGACCAACTCTCCTAATTCTTTTGTTCAACAATCGTAGAGTCTGCACGCCCTATCTATAAAGGTACCTAACTTCTTACTACATTTTCTACAAAGTCCACTATGAATCAACATTCACCGTTATAGGGGGCATTTACACCTAAGTATGAATGTTATTGATTAAAGGCCCTGGTTTTATGCTGAAAAACGATAATGAGTTAAATTTAATTTAATTTTTATTATTCAATGTGTTATTGCTTGAATCTATCATTTTAACAACGTGTTTGAATACAAACTTACACCAACAAATGATCTTTCTAGTGCAATCCTACACATCACCAAGTAACAATTTGATGAACTCAATCCCACTTAGAAGAAGGTTTGAATTGAGCTTTGAGATAAAAGGTTTGGACAATTGATAATGTTGTTTTCTACCTTTTATTGATGTTAAGTTTCGTGAATAAAATCAACTCCTACATAACTTTTATCTTATTTAATCCTCTAGTTTATGTTGTTTTTGCATTATTTCGTATTTTAGTTGTTTTATACTTTTTTACTTCTAATCTCTATTATGAGTGTGTGAAATAAAACAATAGGAAGCAATTCTGGTGGAGGAAAACAAGTTGAAACTCAAGCAAGCATGATTGGACAGGAAAGATTGACTTTTACACAAATAATCATGTCAAGGGGCACCGAGATCAATTCCAGCACTGCAAACATGGAGAAAGGACTCACATATATGTATATACTGCCTTGGACCACCTTTGGAAGGCCAAAAAGCGACCATTGGGCGTCAGGGTCACTCGTTGGGCGATCTGGTGGCTCGCTGGGCGAAAATGACACCAGAACTACAATATTTGAGTTGTTGGGCGCAAAATATGGCTCGCCCAGCGAGTTACATGTCTGAAAACGTCAATTTTAGGCCTCGCTGGACGAGAATGAAGTCGCTGGGCGAGAATATCGACCCCAATATGCGAATATGGTTATTTAATCATGTTTCTACGAGAGTATTAGGGGATTCCTCATTTTGCACGAAGAGAAACACCTTGGGTGCTTGGGAGAGACTTTTGGAGTCTATTAGGGGTGTTGGGAAACTCTCCCTTCTCCTTCTTGGGTTTCCTTCTTCATCTATGGAGGTTTTACCCCTTTTGGGTTGGAGAGGATGATGGGCTACAAAATTGGAGGCGGAGATGCGAATGGGAGGCGCAATTAAATCATGAAGCAGTATTCAAGAACCTTGGGAGAGGGATTGTTTCTACTTTATGGTTCCAATTTCTTCCCTATTCTTCAATTTTGTAAAATCCTAGGTTCTCCACCATAGAGAGCCAATTCTAGTTGTTGAGATTAGATGTAAAACATTGAATTTTTGTGTAAAATTGTGTTGTTAGTTTATATGCTTTTCCAATTCATGTTAGTATTTGATTTCCATACTTAATGCTTGTTGTGGTTTAATCACCCATGGCTTGTTTGTGGTTCTTGAGGTGTTGGGAAACATCTTTAGAATCTAGATTTGAAATTAAATACCAAATGGATGCTTGTATCTAGAAATAGAACTTGGTTCATTAGTAATCTTAGATTCTTGAAACTAATGCATAATTTCACTTGTCGAGGATTCAAGGAATTGAAACTTTATGAGTGATCATAGGATCAAAGGCTCTAGGAATAGGATTTGAGTATTCTTGTGAATTGATTTTAACATGAATATGGAATTGGGATAATTTAGAATGCATGAGAATGAAATGGTTGAAGTCTAATCTTGACAAATTGTAAATACACTATGTTAATTTCTTGTTGCACACCAACTGTATCATAAAATACAAAAAGAGTTTTCATTGTGTTTGTGTGAACTTTGTGTCTAATTGAGTCGTGAATTGCGAGAGTTGTCATGCGTTGCACAAGTCCCTTAGGAGAGAATGATAAAATACTTATTACTTGCTATGTGCGATCGGTGCACTTGCCGTGTTGGTTTTTCACTAACAACAATTTAAGGTAATTTCCATTATAATTACATTTAAAATGTTATTTAATATTTCTACTATTTTTGCATCCTGGCTAATTTTTCATGCATAAAGAGTATAGATGGGATCAAGAATAAGTGCAAGTTATAAGATTCACTTTTTATCCAAAAGGCTCACATATTATGAAAATACAATGAACAAAATTAGGACTAGTCAAAATAAGGGCATTTGAATTCCACTAAATGTTTGAGCAACCTTGGACCTACAAGTAGTGGTGTCATTGTCAAAGTAAATCGAGTTACTAAGAAAGGAGTCTTAGCCTAACTACTATCATGGTTCCATATCTACTGCAACTCACTTTGAGAAAATGGTAATCTTAATATATCTTTATATTTTCTATATATTTAATTTAAATATACAATATACTAGATTTAGGTATTCAATTTTATTTTGTGTTTAAATATATGTGGGCTAGGAACTTGAATGACCACTAACTATTTGGGAGCTTCTAGAGATAACAAAGAAATTAAGTACTAGAGAATGACTCAATGATAAGACACATGACCTTGAGGTATGTTTAAACTTTAAGTTATAATTTAATGGTTGTCATATGTTTTCTTCATAAAAATCACATCAAGAATAAACCCAACATTGCATGCTAGAAGGCTCTTCTTCACAAAATGAAATATACTTTCCTATACTTGCACATTAAAACAATGACCCATTCTACCAGGAGTTGAGGAATCACACTAGGTTTAGAGTCCTTAGGTTCTAGTGTATCAGGGGTGAACCTATATCTACATAAAAAGAGTACTCCTAGGACATTGAATGATTTTCAAAATAAGTAAACAAGATGGTAGTGGTGTAATAGAAGAAGATGGGATGAAATCAAGTCATAGTCCCTACTCCACTCAATCCATCTAATAACTACTATCTATTTTTACTTCCATTCACTATCACAAACATAAAACCCAAAAATCAAACTACCAATATACTTGTTAAAACCATGTGGATACGACGCTTGTTGATACTGCTAAGTATCAATACACTTGCTAGGAAATGATTGGTTAGAAACAATCATCAACTACTTTCACATGTGCTTACTTTAATATCAGTCAAGATCCAATGGTTCATCAAATAGAAGAAATGTGTAAAACTATCCAAAAGTTAAATGTTTACTTATGGCAAAGGATGACAAGGAGAGAACACTTGAATAAAAGATGGAGCAATTGATGAAAAATCATGAGATACAAAGTGAATGCATTATATATTAATTGGATCATGTAATATGTATACTTCATTTTTATACTTCTCTTTACTATTTTATATATTGGGGTTGACTATCATTTAACCTGATTAAATTTTGATATTTCTATTGTTAAAATATTCAAATTTGTTCTTCAGAAACTAAAAAATATTTATTGTTAAATGTTTCTACTTTTTACCATCAATTTAGCCACCGAAAATGACTTCAAATTCGTTAAAAATCTTACCCATTAGCAACAAAATATTTGCATTACTATATAATTTATATTTGTGATCGAATTAATGATAAAACACTTTTTAAAAATTAATAAAATTTTGACCGATTAGCCATAGAAAAATGAGTTGTTATATGTATGGTCACTATTTTGGTTGCTAAACATGTTCACAACCTGTTAAAACCTTTTAGCTACTGAAAAAAGTGATTGATAAAATATATTTTTTGTGCTGTGTTTGATTTCCTGACCTTATACATCTTCTTAGATTACTTTCAAACAAATCAACATTTTTCTATTTATGTTATTACATATAACATACAAATACGTAAAATGTTAGAGACAAATTCCTTCTCAAAAATAATTTTTTACTTACTGGCAATCCTATAATGTGAAAGGCATTATGGCCATAGGCATTACAGATGTCAAAATGGGTTTCAACCCGTGAGCCAATCCGGCTCACCACGAGTTCGAGCCGGGTTGGATTGAGAAAAAATTAGTTTTTTCAAAAGTGGGTTGAACTCAACCCGACCCACTTAACCTATGAGTTAAACAAGTTCGAGCCAGGTTGAGGGTGGGTTGACCCACTTAACCCACCAACATTTTTTTACAATTTTTTATTTTTTTAATAATTATTTACTATCCCCAATTATATAGGTTTACAATTTCATATTTTTAAATGCTAGAATGTTGCTCAATAATAGTTATATACGCTGATACTTTAATCTTTAACTATACTCTTTATATAAATTACTCAAGCAACTGTCTTATAAACATTTTTTTCTAACTTAGCATGATAAAAATGTATAGTTTTTTTTATTTATATTTTGTTGAATAACATGACAGAAAATGTGTAATATTAGCCATATTTTTTTGGACTATGTGGACACTTTCTTGAAAACAATTCATCATATATTGGTGGTGAGCATGATGAAGACATTGTTTCTGAGTTTTACTATGATTGTCATGTCATGGGTTTCTTAAAAAAATATTTAAATATTTGAATACTTAAAAATAAATACATAATATTTTTTTTCTGTGGGTTGGTGAGCCAACCCACTTAACCCACCAACTCGTGGTGGGTTGAGCCAGGTTGTAAAGTTTCTGGTTCACCATAAAGTGAGACGGGTTGGTTTCACTCATTTTCAACCCGACTCATGGTGAGCCAACCTGTGCGAGCCAGGTTGGCTCACTTTCACATGTCTAATAGACATAAACCTCTCATACATGTCATGAGTAGGGGTGGCAAAATGGACCAACCTGCCCTATTTTGGCTAGCCTTGCCCTTAGCTCGCCAAAAACAGGCCAGGCTAGCCGCACGGTAAAATAAACTGGAAAATGCAACCCGCCACGCCACAGGATAGGCTAGCGGGTAGGCTGACTTGCCACTTTTTTTTTAATTTGTGTTTATAATTTTTTTGTATATATACTTATAAATAAATATTTAAATCACACAAATATTTTTTAAACTTTTAATTGATCAATTAATATTTTTAATTGGATAAATTAAAATAATTATTACAATTACATGTTAAATTACTCTCGTATAACTAATAAATTGAACTTAGTTTATAAGGGTTAATGATTTTAATTATAATAGTGTTGGATATTTACATCTTTACAAAAGTATAATATAAAAAATTTAATCTTTTTAATTAAAATAAATAGGCATATGTTAGGACTAAATTGAAATCAAGACAATGACAATTGGTAATGACAGTGACATGTGGCAGTACCTTGTCACGTTGTAATGTCAATGTCACATATCACACTAGGGACCTCACACATGGCAAAAAAAATTAAAAAATTAAAAAATTAAAGAAAATAAATAATGAAAAAAAACAAAGATTGATACGTGACACACCATTAACGATGTTAATAATTTTGTTATGAAAGGGACCTAATTGAGACATTTTTTTCAAAAATTGGGATGCAATTGATACATTTGTAAAAACGGGACCAAACTGACACATCCACAAAAGTAAGTATCATTCGACTAACTAAGCCATAAATAATAAAAAAACAAAGAGTAAGCGGATCAGGGCAGGCTGGCCCGCAAGTTTGGCAAGCTGGGTGGATCAGGCGAAAACAGACTAGCAAGTTGAAAATGTCAACCGATCCGCCCCTGTTTTGTGGGCTGGCCGTTGACCGTTGCTCACGTTTTCACCCATAGCCATGAGACACTACTAAATAGTGACATCCCGTTATATATGCACATGCATATAATGCAATCAATTTTAGAGAAAAAAAAAGTCACTATAATAATTAATTTAGATATCAATTTATAAACTAAAAATTATTAGTATCTAAAATAGTCTTTTTTTTATTAATAAAAAAATTATAATTTATTTGTGAATTAATTTAAATTTATTTGTGTTTGAAACTTAGTAGTTAATTTTAAAGACCAATTAATATTCTAATTCAAAAATCACTAATAATTTTTTATTTATAATAAAGATTATTTTATATACCAATAATTTTTAATTTATAAACTGATATTTAAATTAATTAATATAATAGCTAATTATTTTTGTCCTTAATTGTTATTTAATTATTTTCTTATAATTGATTGTTATTTAATTAGTTTTATAATGATTAGAGATCACAAGAGGCAATTAAAAGTAAAACATATTGGTTGTTCGATTATGAATGATATAAGTCCATTTAAACATCATTTATTTATAGTTATATTAATTAAATAATTGATTTTGCATCAATTAATTATGTTTTCAAGTGTATATTAAGACTATGTGAACGACAGAGAACATATGATATATGGATTTATGAACCATCAACTCATTCATCCATTAAGTAAAAAAAATTCAAAAACATGCTAAGAGAAAATATATATATATATATATATATATATATATATATATATATATATATATATATATATATATTCAACCGTATAAACTTGTTATATCTTTTACATGATTAAACTAGGATGAGTTTGCTTACTAAAAAAAGCTCCTCATTTTGTTACATTAAACATATATAAATATTTCCTAACTTGTGCTTTTATTATAAAATAAAAAATTAAATGTTATCATGGCTTAAAGATTCACATATAAAATTTATAATTTTGTTATTGTGAATTAGATTGCAAATTGAATTGATTTGAGAAGTTGTTTTCCTTTATATTATTAAGATTTTGAGTGTTTCAATATAAGAAAATTTCTTGAAATCATTTGCTTTTCCAATTAAAATGTACCATCAAGCCAAAAGAACATAGCTGGCAACCATACAAGAGGACAGGAATTGGATGTCAAACCAAATCATTCCCTTTTTTAAGTGAAAGGATAGGTTCGTTGATTAAATGAGGGAAAATAAATTTTTCATTTGCGCTAATTAATCACTATTAGTAATAATTGTAATTATTTATTATTATTATTATAATGAAAGGAGAAAACAAAAATACACTCCTAATAATATGGACAAGCCAAAAAGATTTTATTAATCTAAAAAGAATGGTTAACTCTCATGTAGCACCATGATTATACAAAAAGCTAGCCTCATCCCCCAGTTCTTCATACATCTCCATTGCGAACAAACCCTAAACAAACCTATCTTATTTTCATTTAGATTATTTTCTATAATTTTTTTTAATTGACAACATTCATACTTTTTATTTAATTTTTTTGCAATTGTGAAATATACAAGATGTCTTTTTAACTAATGCATACTACTTTTTAAACGATGTAGATAAGACTTAAGATAATGAGGAGGTGCATTCAGAAAATAGTGTTTTGGATGGAAACAAAATGTGGTGCATGCATGATGGCAGATATTGGGAAAAAAGGTGCAGACAGTGGAATAAAGAATTGACCCTACATGGCAAAACCAAATTGTTGTCCTACTTCATCCATCCACATCTACACTGTTACTGTGGCATGAGTCAATTCCCTGATATTTGGAACTCAATATTCAAACATCATTTTCCTTCTTTTCTCTGCATCTCATCATTTTCTTACTGCACTTATTTATAGTTTATTTGGTTGCTTAGTTTAAAGACAACCACAGAAAATATGAAAACACCAGAATAGAGTGAAAATTTTGGCATGAGTTTCCTTCAGTTGTAGCAGAACCAAACCGTCATGCCAAGGGATCAGTAATAGTTTTAAACTGTTTTAAGCATATCTTCGTGTATGGACAACTCCCAACACAGAAATTGAAAGATTTCTTTTACTATAATTTTAATGTCTCTTTTCAATAACTTTCACTATTTTTTATTTTGTTCAAGTTAATTTCTTTATTAATAAAAATATTCAATCAAATCCTTCAATTTTTGAAAACACAATGGTGTGACTATTTCTTATTCAGCATATAATAAAATCGTTTACAAGTAGATAATGAAGATTTCGGTTTATTCATATCAATATATGAAATTATGATTTAATTATTCGGATGGTCTTCACCTTTAGTAGAGGTGTATTAATTTGGTTTCCATTTTTAAAAAGTCTCAATTTTATCTCAATTTTCGAAAAAGTGTCTTGATTGAGTATTAGTAATTCTTGTCTAATTGAGGCACTTTTTTCAAAAGTTGAGATGAAATTAACATTTTTTTTATAGCGAAAACTAGATTGATACACATCTACCAAAGTGAAAACAATCTTAATAATTATACTTTTAAAGGTTGAAAAAATTAATTTACTTTACAAATGTTAAATGTTATAGTGTTACATTCTAAAAATTGATAGAGTTGGTAGACATTTTATTAATAAAAGGACTAAATTGAATAAAATAAATGAATTACTTATAAAAATTAATTAAGTAAAGATTATTTCTTTATATTATATTAATAAATTTGGAAATAGTAATTGAATTCACCAAATTCCATTACAATGAAAAAAAAAATATTCACTTTACGTTGTGTTTTATCCTTATATAGTGTTCTACTTTCTCATTTCTATCAATGTGGTTTAGACTCACACTTGAATTCCTAACACATGTATTATTTTTCCAATCAATTGGTATAACACTACCAGAAAATGTTTCATTAGTAACCAATTTTAGTAAACAAAAGTTGTTAGTCACTGTAATGACCAATTTAGATACCAATTTAAAAAATAAAAAATTATTGGTTACTAAATTAGTCACTATTATAAATAAAATATTTAAATTGGTCACTAAATTCGTCATCAATTAATTAGAAACCAATTTAGAAATTAAGTCATTTTGGTAGTCAAAACCTAGGTAGCTAATGTTTAGTGATCAATTTCCTTTGGTAGCCAAAATTATGGTAACTAATTTTAAAGACAAATCTAGTGACCAATTATAATTTTTTATTCATAATAGTAACTAGTTTAGTAATCAATAATTTTTTACTTATGAATTAACATCTAAATTAGTTATTATAGTGGGTAATAATTTTTAGTCATTAAAATTTGTTACTGTTGAAACATTTTCTAAGTGTTATCAATTGTCTTATGTAATTGACAAAGATAGTTACATATGATATCAGTTATTTTGTGGCGGACCAAATTCGTATGGATTAATTTATTTATTGGATGATTGTGATTTGCATAACTTAAATCTATTCGTAAAATTTATTTTTCTTTTTAATTGTCTTATAGGACAAGCTTATTAAATTTCTAGAAAAGAATGAGTTAACTTTTTATAAGAAGGTAATTAAAATTAATTTATAACCAAATTAAAAATAAAATTAAAATATTACATGACATTTTTATAAATCAACTCATACTTGAACTAATTTTAGTTTATGAAAATGTTGCCTTTAATTTATAAAATAATTAACTTAGATTTTTCTAAAATAATTTATGAAAAAAAATAGTCCAGGCATAATTTAAGTCAGAATTTCTTGTACATAACTCGTAAGAAGAGTGGTGGCATATATAGACGGACTAATAGAGTTGTTATATTGTTATGAACAATTAAAATTTTCTAGAATAAAGCACAATTTACTATAATCTTATTTTGTTCCTCATTAATGTGAGACTTGCTTTCATATTGCTATTTCAGCATAATGATACTAATGATGAGCTCAACTAAAAGATAGGAGAGTAATTTTTGAAACATAAAGATGATTAAATAAAGCTTATCTCTTAATAAAGTTTCATTCGTAAACTGATGATCAAATCCCATTTATAAACTACATAACTATTTTAGTATAATAAATATTATTTAAGTACTGTTATATTTTTCTTTTAATATAATAAAAATTTTATAATCTTATTATTTTAATTTTATTAATGACTAAAATAAATAATCACGTGTTTAAATTTAAAATAATAATTATATAAGTATATTAAAGAAAAAATTAAAATTAATATAACATTTGAGAAAATCTTTTCCTCTTTATTATTTATTTATAAATATAAAATATTTAATAAAAGGTTGTTTATTCAATATATATATATATATATATATAGACATTAACTTATTTTTTCAATAATCACATGTAATAATTATTAAAAATTAATTATTTTAACTATAAATAAAATCCAAACAAAATAATATTAATGATAATAACAATACAATTTTCTTTTTCTATACTACCATTGAAATGTACCGAGACTCAACCTACTCTTTAAATGTACGGTGGGTTTGAATAACGGGAAACAATATATATACTTTGTGTACGGTTTGACCCAAATGCTCCACTTAATATTAATATATATATATATATATATATATACTTTTATTTTGCCGATAAAAAAACAAAAAACCCCTTAATAGTTAGTGTGTAAATGTATAAGAATTTATTATTAACAATAATTTGAATTAATAATTATGTGGACTTTATTTGCAGTGATAATATTTATTATTTGACATTTCATACTTAATTAATATATACAAAAAGTAATTTTGTGAAGTTGATACGAAGTTCCATGAGAGTCCTTAAATGAAAGATCTTACACTATATTAGATAAAAAAGAAACTTACAACATTAATGGAACAACATGGGTTTTCCACGAGTTAATACAAGAAATAAAAGATAAAAGCAATGTTTCCTTGGCCTATATAAATTACATTATTTGAAGTCAAGGGAACATGCACCATTTCTTGTGACCAGGGACCCACTGTGGACATTTTCTACTGAAGTAACTGGAAACTGTCTTGGAATCCAGAAGTTCAACAATGGGAGCATATTTCACACAACGAGGTGTCTTATACTGATTTATGGACGCACCCTGGCTCAGAGCAAAGTCCATAAGCTTGTCAAAGGTTCCATTCTCCACAATCTTTATTTCCAGTGCTCCAATCGACTCTGACACCCTTCCTTGTCTATAAACACTGTTCAGACACCCTTCTACTGCAAAACAACACTCCTCAAAAACAGAACCAGGAATTGGGGTCTCATCATTGGTGTTAATCTCCCAGTACAGCACATAGTGGCCTGGGATAGTGGACGTGTCAGCACAGCTTGTGTATTCTGTGAGTGATGCACCGAAATCTGCAAGACGCTTCGCTCCATTCTTCACAGCATTTTGCAGCTCAACCTCATCGGTCTTGTCAGAATCAATGCTCAAAACCACATTCTTTCGGCACACGAAGTTGAATTGTGGTGCCTTGTTCTTGAATCCTGCTACACGGAGTATGTCACCAACCCTGTACCTGTAAAGTCCTGTGCATCATTGCATGATCGTTAGAAGAGACAAAGTTTATTCTTTTCCTAAAATCAATTGAAAGTAAAAGTGAACTTTACCCGCATAAGTGGTGACCACAAGCTCATATTCTTGACCCAACTCCACATCCACAAGATCAACCAAACGTTCCTGGTCAGGTTGAGAAATAGAAATATTGGTCTGTCCCTTGGTTTTTTCGAGTGGCAAGAACTCAAAGTAGGCCATGGTGGGAATGAGGGTGTAAGACACCTCATTCGGTTCACACAAAGGGTTCAAGTTGAGGCCAAAGTAACACTCAGACGAAGCATACATGGTGCAGACAAGAGGGAGACCATTGCTGTAGTAATCCAATATCGGAATATACTGAGACATGGTTCCTGTAACAATAACATCAACATACTTGGTGTTTGGCCACACCCTAGTGATGATCCCCTTCCAAGACTCCTTCTTGCACTCACCTTCGATGAAATCCGCAAGCTTGGGGTTTGGTTTGAGGATCTTCATGATGGCCTCTCTCACAGACGAGTCACTGATTTCTGGGTCTACGGTGCCATTTCTTATGTCACGGCACAAACTCACCCAATGCTTTTCTAGGAACTTGATGGCACGGATGAAGCCTGAGGCGAAAACGGCCCCAACACGAAGAACTTGTTCGTTTTGTGAAAGTCCACAAAGCATCTGAGAATACATGCTTTGGTAAGAGTCTAGGCAGAGAATGGATTCAATGGGACTGGTGTAGTTTGTGTAGGGATCGTATCTTTGTTTAGAGTTTTTGAAATGTGAACTCTTGTAGTAACTGGTTAAAACTGGACGAGCTAGGAGCCCCCCTGGGGTTTTGGCTTCTGATTTTACGAAGAGAAAGTACATACCCTTGCCTTTCTCCAAACCTGGAACAAATTGGTCCATCACTGGCATCAAGAGGCTGTACAGTAATGATCTTCTCTCAAGTTCATCTTCTATGGTTGGCATCAGCTTTCTCTCCCCACCAGATGTTCCAGAGCTGAATTTAATCAACACAGTAATAATGTTATTTCACTTTTCGCTGTTTTTTCATCTACTTTTCTTTAATCTTAGTTCACACTTTTTCTTCTTGTGAATGTGTTGCTCATGACATTAAAATGTTTCATTTTTTAAATTAAATTATGATTTTTTTTTATTTTATGAAAGTAACGTAAAATAAATTATATATGAAATGTCATATGTAAAATAGAAACAAAATTTTACAATAAACTATAATACAATTTTTACATATTATTAGTATCTTTTATAGTTTAATTTAGAATCAAAACACAACTTTTTAATAATAAATTAGAAATGAAAAAGATATTTAAATCTAAGAAATAAAAAGAAAAGAAAATTTATGTAGAGAAGAAAAAAAAATTTAAAAAGTATGAATCTGGCCCTACCCTTATATCATGCCTGGGTTATTCTTAATTTCTCAATATACATGTTCCATAGACAACTTATTTCACATCAACTTTTTGCACGTTCCTTTTACACTCCAGATTTTTTTGTTCTTTTATTGTCTCACACTTTCAAGCTACTAAGCTTTTTAGCATATGAAATACTCTATAACCGAAGGAAAAAAAAAGAACTGATGTAAAAATAAACACGTCTATTCCAAAAAAAGGAATGTTAATGGTATTTTCTGCACCATAACTATAATTTTTTATCTTTAATTTAATGTCACTTATTTGATATTTCTCTCCCATCATTATTAATATCTATAATACCCTCTTCTTAAAATGAAAAGTGATATCATTAAAGTAGAGTACACATACCAGATGAGAAAAACTGATATATGATAAAAATGTAGGGGAAATAATGAAAAAAAGTAGGAAGAAAGTGATATGAAAGGAAAGAAAACATATATAACAATAACAAGGAGTGGAAGAACATAGTAACTAAAAACTGACCTAGTGAGGAACTCGGAAATAGGTTTGGAACATAGAATTTGGGAGGTATCACCATTAGCTATACGATCGATATCTGGCTTCAAATCCTCGTACGTGACCACAGGCATGATGTTCTTGAAAGTGTGTCTGTCTGTGCGGCCATCTAAGCCATGGCGTTGAAGGTACTCAGCATGTGCACTGGAGGAAAGGATCTCAGCAAGGACCCTTTTCTGAATTTCATCAGCGTTGCTAGTAACATCCTCAATGTATTTCAGTGCTTCATTATTGTTGTTGCAGAGGTAGTGGCTAGGAGCCTCAGGCATGGCTATAGATAATGAGATATATGTGGTAAGTGTGTGAGGGTGGAACAACAAAAAAAGGTGTCGATGGGAGTGAGAAATGGAGATCTGACTTTGGAATTTGGACTTAACTGGGAGGAGGAGTGGGTTGGAAAAACAGACATAGTGAAAGGACATATTTATAGGAAGAAAAGGAATGTGGTTAGAGCTTGAAAACCACTTGAGTGTAGTTGAGAGACCAATCAATTTTTTTTTTTTGAAACAGTGGAGTTGAAAATGACATGTCTAAGGAAGGTTCGTGTGCAAGTGTTGGGTTAAGATTAATGTTTTGTTAAGTAGTGATGAAACTAATAAAGTAACCCTTTTTACGTGTGATTTATCAAACTATGTAGTCGAGTACATTATTTGTGAACGTGAAAAATATAAAACTAATCGATCTTCATGTGGGGCTAGACTCACTATTACTCTTTCCCAGGCCTTTATATATCATCACGTCACATCACTTGACACTGTATTCCTAACACTTGAGGGATACCATTAAATTTCGTAGCTAGGTAGAGATAGGTAGGGGGAAAGGCTAACTCTATGTTTTGAGTTAGGGTATAGGAAGAAAGAAGGGTAAGAAATAAATAAATATAAAAAGGAATTAAAAAATATAAGTTACAATGTGAATTCAGTCTTTAAATGTATATTGAAAAATTTAGTTTTACAGGCGTACTGGATACACGCCTGCATGTATTCCGCCGCTTGTTCGCTAAACCGCCACCGTCTTCCGTAACTTCCTTCTACTTCTACGCCTACGCCCCAACTTTCTCTATATTTTAATGTAAATAAATATCACATTAAAAAGTATCACTAAATCTCCAAATTTCCTTATTATATTTTTTTTTTTTTTGCGGCTTTCATGTATAAAGTTCCTAATCCTAACTTGTATTTTATAAGATTAATTTTTGCATCAAAACTATCTTCCTTTTTAGTATTGGAGACGTGTTATCTTTGACAAAATATACGGGGAAAAAGACTTGTGCAAAGCATTTGCATTGCTACATAGAACTTTCAGTGAAATGCACCATTAAATGGTTTTGTGTGTTGCGTTAATTTCACTCTAACTGCCTAACTATCCCATTCATCCGACACCTGCATGCCCGAAAATGAAAACATTGCAACTTTTAGTTTTATTTTCCAATGAAGATGGCGATCGAAGATGATGATTATCCAAGACAGATAAAAGGGTTGGTCCCCATGTTGCCACTTCAAAGGTTGTACCTTAATTGCTCAATTATGTTCCAGCAGCCATCGTGGATTCATTATCCACGTGCCACACCATGCTCTTCCACTCAGCTAGGGTTTACTTCCGACTCTCTCTCCCCAGCTTTTATTTTTTTACAGAAACTTTTATGCTAAACATGAAGTTATTGAGATAGTTGAAGTAAGTACGTAATAGTTGCATGTAATTATTGAGGGAGTGGAGATTCTTTATTATTGCTTGCACGCTTTTAAAACTTATTTCTTGAGAGAATGAAATGAGATGGAGAAGGTGTTGACTCCAGGAGTGGACTGTGGAGGAAGAAACATTGGTCGACCTACTTCTTCTTCTTCTTCACCAAGTATTTGAAAGTCACTCATAATAATTATTCATGAACAAAGAACGAGGAGGAGACAGCTATATCTATGTGGTCCAGCTATCTCTCGTTCCAACTTTTCTTACCTAAACCTCACTTTAATCATACATATTAGGAAAGATTCATCAAAGTGTATCAGTGGTAATCGTAGGAAGTCATACATTCAATACATATATAAAATCAATTTACAGTATTGCGTAAATCTCTATTACAACTCAATTTTCTAAGATCAAGTTATATTTGATTTCATTCTTTAATTTGATATCAAAATCATAACACCATAAAAATAATATCTTATCAGTAATCAATTTTAGTAACCAAAAGTTGATAGTTACTGATCAATTTAGTTATTAATTTACAAAATAAAAAATTATTGATTACTAAAATAGTCACTATTATGTATGAAAGATTCTAATTGATTTCTAAATTGGTTTTTAAAATTTAACTACCAATATTTTAGTTACCAAAGGGAATTGGTCACTAAACATTAGTTACCTTGGTTTTTGCTATCATAGGAATTGGTTTCTAAATTATTTTCTACTTAAATAATAACCAATTTAACGACCAATTATAATTTTATTCATAATACTGATTATTTTAGTAACCAATAATTTTGTATTTTGCAAATTGGTCACTATAGTTATTGACATTAAAATTGGTTGTTGATGAGACCTTTCTTGTAATGTAAGTTAGAGTCTATTTTAACAAAAATTTTGTTTGTTAGATCTATTATTTTGTTCATTATCAAATTATTTATTAAATTATTTATTAATGTCTAGTCTCACATAAAAGATGTATATGTCACGGTACAAAAGAAGTGGAGTAGAAATCTATATTAATTAAAGATAATATCAATTCACAATGTATAGATATATACTTTGACTTACAAGTTAATTTTGTAAAATTTATTAATATCTATGTCTCGTATAGAAATGTATATGCATGAGCATGAAAGAAATAAGTGTATTAAAAATTCATATAACTCTAATTTATAATGAGTTTGAAAAGAAGAGCTTCCTGAAAATAAGAGTATGCAGAAAAGTTGTGTGGAATTTGAGATAAAGTAGAACAGTGTTGGGAATAGAATAGAGGGCTGAGCACCAACCTTAGCCGCCGGGAAGGGGGGGAACACCGTAACGAGGTGTTGACTTGAGTGGTCCCACGCGGACATATCTCTTCCTGTCTCCTTCGCGCGTGTTATGGTCACTTTCAAACTCCACGTGTTTCTTACCTGTTAAACCCTTTTCCCACTTTTCCAACACTCATCTTTCACATTACTACTTGCTTAAGCACCAACACTTCCCACTTTTATTTTTTCATCACTCCAACTGTGCTTATTCCCAGATCTCTCATTTATTCTTCTTTTTATTTTTTTATACTTCACATGATAATCAAAGTTCTTATAATAACTTACCATTGAATTCAAGGTGGAAAAAAACAACTTCATCCACCTAACTTACCTCTAACTTCACAATTTCACAACATTGTCAAACAAGTGATGTTGTTTTGAAACCAAGTCGTTGTTGCTGTTTTTTTATTAATTTTTCTCTTTTTTCTGGCAATTTTTGACAAATCAAGCTGGCAATCCACCTCTGAATAAGATGATTTGAATTTCTTAACCCACTTTTTGTCGATTTGTCTGCCCAATTAAGGCAATTTGAGAGTGAAATCAAAAGCAGGTTACGTGTTTTGCTTTGATTATTCATGACAAATTTCAATGAATAATTTTCATTTCTTTTCCTCCCATAAAAAAATATCTTCATTGAATATGCACGCACATATAAAAAGATTAAGTTACTACAAAAAAATAATACCAATGAAAGAAGGAGAAATACTTTATGGGGGAAGAAAAATTTAAACGAAAACTTAATCACATAACAATAATTTTGTTTTATAGAAAATATAGAAAATGTAAAATAAAAGCTCAAGCAAATTTATAGATGCCAAATATAGAATTAGAAGGTGAAGGAGAAGCTTATCTTGAAAAACAAATTATCTATATATATATATATATATATATATATATATATATATATACAGAAAAATAAAAGTTGAAAAAATATATCAATTGGATAACAATAAGAATTATATTTGAGAGAAGAGATAAAAAACTGAAAAATTGAAAAGGACTGAATTATACATCAAATAACTTGGAATAACAATAGCTTATAATAAATTGAAAGGGACTGATGTTAACACTTCCAGTAAATATTTATTCATCTAATTCAAATGTTTACGAATTTTCATCTAACATTTGGACACACGAATGAAATTTATATATTTATTCTTATAATTTATATATTTATATGCTTATGGAAAATTAGCAAAAAAAAAAATATTTTGATGAAATTATAGGTATTCGTATAAAAATAATTCAGTTGCGGAAACATAAATTTAATGTTAATGAGTGTGCGTGTGTTAAATAATACATTTTAGAAACTCACTGAAAGGAAATCTTGTATGATCAATAAGATTTTCAAAGTTTAATGTATAAATTTATATTCATCCCCTGAATTTATGTTCAGAAGAAAAAAATTGGAATGGCCAAGGAGCACATGCTCTGTGCAAATTGAGTGGCAACTTGGCAAGTGGCTACTTTTGTTCGATGATCTCATTCAAAATATATGCATAATTATAGTTAATTAAGTCATTATAATGGTTTATAGAAATATGTATTGTTAATGAATAATAATCTTTAAATCTAATTAAATTTTACAAAATCGTTTATAAAATTAAATATTAATAGATTATTAGACCAGAATTCCATGACAGTTAAAATTAATAGGTTGAATATAAAATAAAACTCACTATAATATATTTTAGATGATTCTCATACTAATTTGAGAGTTGTATTTTGTTAACTTTACAATTATAAAATATTTCTATTCACTTATATATTATAAATTTATTTTATTTTTAGTATATATATATATATATATATATATATATATATATATATATATATATATATATATATATATAATCTTTTCGATACATATTCGTATGTTTGGATAAACATTTCAAAATCGATTTTACACAAATCTTTGATTCTAATGCGAAACCAAACACACTGTTATCCCTTTCAATTTTGTAAAAAAACGGAGGTTAGTTTAAAATATAAACACTTTTTTGAATGAAAAGTGGAGATAGGATATTAAAAGCTTATGGAGTGATTATTTCTTTTATCTTTCCTACTTTCTTAGGATTTGTATAGATTTTGGTGGATTGATTTTTATGTTTTTTTAATGAATTTAGATAGTAAAAAGAATAGATTTGGAAATAAATTTTATGAAAGTTAGTGAGCGATTTGATTGATGTGATAAAGAAAATTAATTATAAAAATAAATAGAATTAGGAAGTTACCAAAATACTTTTAATGGAAAAAAAAAGAATGATTTTGTAATTTGATATTATAAAAAAAATTATAATTAATTAATACAAATTAAAAAAATATATTAAAATTGTATGAAATTTTAAAATAAAAATAAATAAATTTTTATGAATGTTGAAAAAGTTTACACAATTAAATTTTAAAAAAATTATACAATTAAATTTTAAACAAGAGTTATATAAATAAAGTTATAAAAAAGTTTAAAAAAAAGTTAAAAAAAAAAAACACACACGACACTAGTATCGTAACCGATGTCAAACCCCTTCATGTCAATGTACCGGTTAGGTAACCGGTGTCATACACACACTTGCACCACGCTAACCGGTGCTTATCGGAATACTATGGACTTCATCACCACCACACACCATCACCTCCTTCCTTCACCTAAGTGCGCCACCACACCCACCCCTCCATCCTCTTCCTCTCCCACCACACCCAAGCACCTCATGTTCTTCCCTCTCCATGATGCACTCAATAATTACACACACACCCATGTTGTGTCGTAGTAACACCATCACTCACCTCTCACAATGATTTACAACTGTCGAACAACATTCACAATAACACACTCCGGTGTAAGAAATCATGGTAAATGTTTTTGTATGGGAAACGTGATAACACAATGGTATTTTAATAATGTCTCTTAGATAATTTGACTATCAGCCCACTTTTACGGGGATGGATTAAACTATTCATCTTCCAAATCTGTTCTCTTAGATCATTTTAAATTGTTCAAAAGAAATCCGAACAACCTAAAAAATCCGCTCTCTCAAATTAGCTCGTACAGTTCCGGCCGCTAAAAGGAATATGCATACGTGTCTATGGAACTTTATCTGCGATTTAAACCAGAATTGATATTAAGGGACACTTGCCACTTGACAAGGCCAGTCTAATAAAAGATGAAAATATCCCATTTATGGCTACGCAACGTTTTAAATCAGTGATTAGTGTGGATGAAAATTAATTGGTATCACATGAAATGACCTAAAGTTAAAAGGAAATTAATGAACAATACCACAGATTTTAAACGTGTTGAGGTTGAGCTCCTTCAGTGGGTGAAATCGTAGTACTGAAGGGGTTTTCAAAAGTGTCACAGTCACATGAGATGATATCTATAGAGACAATGTTCGACAATGTTACAGGTAGATTCAGCTGTACCTAGTTTTTAAATTTATAAAACCTAATTACTAATACTTACTTATAATAATTGTTGTCGAAGTATGACATTTGCCTAATCAACAGAATCATTAAATTTGGATACATATCATAGTTCAGTAAATACCCAATGTTCTGCTATATAATTTCATCTCTTTTTTCTTTTTTCTGCAGAGAACTTTGTGGTAATAAAGTTTCCCCTGGTTCCCTAGCTATAGCTAAAGAAACACTATTTCTCTGCATCATCAAATAATCCACAAATGCACTCCTTTCTATGCATGATGTACGAAAAATGAAGGATCATTCACTTCAGTTGCGTGGTGTGTAATTTCAGAGATTGAAGAACATTGAATATAGACTTACACTCACGTAAATTTACCAAAAGAGAAATAAAAATGAGAAGAGAAGAGTGTTAATAACATACAGTAGTTCTCCATAGTTAAAATTTATTAAAACTGATAAAATTATTAGGGTAACTTTTTTTAATACAATTAAAACAGAATTTCTAATAAAATTTAGTATAATAAAGGAAAAGGGTTTATGATGATCTGAATATTTTTACCAACAACATTTTTCTCTTTCCATCTATCTTACATCTATCACATCATTGTCACACCCCATTTATCACCTCTTCTTTAGCATAAAAATTGTTGTGATAATAATGAATATCTATTCTAAAAATGTCCTTTGAAGCTATATGGCTACGACAAGATGAAGATGGTGAATTGCTTATTATACCACAACACTGTGGTTAACAACACATCTAAAGCTACGCATAGGTACAAAACGTATATCAGTATGTGTCACTGATTCCGCAGAAACTGAAATGGCACAACAACAGCTAACTCTAATCAAAATAACTTCCGCTTATGGCTAGTGGCTAAAACAAGGAAAAAACAAAAAGGCTGAAATCTGTTTTCTAATTATTCAATTTGATTGTTTAATTTTTTTTATTTAATTATGTCTAATATTACTGTCATAACATTCAAATAAAGTTCAAATAAAATTAAATTTATATAAAACCAAATAAAATTAATAAAATAAATACTAAATCACATTTAACACAATAAAATTTTTTTAATCAGTACTTAAATCAACAACTCACTTTGTGTTTTATATATATATATATATATATATATATATATATATATATATATATATATATATATATATATATATATATATAAAAGGGTAAATTAGAAGATCAATAGGTACAGTGTAACATCCTATCAAACAAAATAGATAGTAGAAATATCTATTATAGGGTGCTGATACAATCATCCAAAATAACCATTTAAGTCACTGATTTACAAATACAGTCTATACAAGGAAGAGTTAAGTTATACAACTCAAAACTCCAAAGAACCTAGCCAAAAGCCACTGTTGAATTTCCAGGCCAAAGATCAACTCCTATCCAGGAGAGGAGTGTCTTCATTTGGATTATTCTCTGCTCACACCAATTCATAAATGATCATTGCAAAAGAGGACATACACAAGAAGAACAAGCACAGACACAAGGGTAAGCTAACTAAAAGAAGAGAAATTATATAGTTCAATCACAATTATGAGCAAGTATCTTCACATTCATCAGAAATATTTAAACCACCATGACCCAGCACAGATGCATGACTCTAGACTAAATATCCAAATTATGTAAGCGACATTGGATCTCTTGGTGGCATGCACCTGTGAAGGTTCCCAAACTCTGCAGAGTTTGGACATAAGGGGTTATCACCCGACCACTCACAGGGTAAGTCCCATTCGCGTCTAAGACTTGATCAAGTCCAAAGACTAGGACCTCCTACTACTCCTCACGACATAATTCATTCTGCTCTATCTGAGCATGAATGATTATTGGAGTTTTAAGATATCAACCAATATGGAGTCCTCACGCCCTTACATACTAACATACTCATCTGAATTTCCCTTGAAATTCTATTCCAACCACAACTTTTCTTAATTCATATACTTCCAAGTTCACCACACAATATTAGGAACAACATTACAAGCATTTGAAAGGCAAATAGCACAAAGTCACATTTAAACATATAATTCCATCCCTTAAATCAGAACATCAAACACCTCATTGCAGTAAATCTCGCTCAAGCTAGATAATCTAGCCTAGGCGAGAGGTCATCTCGCTTAGACGAGTCAATCTCGCCTGAGCGAGGCTTTAACAGTGGGCAAAAATAAAATCTGGGCGAACTCTCGCTCAGGCTAAGCTGGTTCGCTTAAATGAGAACGTCTCTCGCTCAAGCGACCTCAACTCGCCTAGGCGAGTCTTCGCACAGGAACATGGATGGACTTTCTGGTGTTTTCGCTCATGTGAGGGCTACTCGCCTAGGCGAAAATACCATATTACAAACCTGTTTCCACATGCAGGAGCCCAGATTCCCCACACAATTTCAATCACACCCAATTTTGTAGTTCAAACATCAATTTAGCATTCAAACACACCATCTAGAACCATCAGAACATATATCCATACGAATTTTAAGACAAATGTTAGCTCCCCTTACCTCTAAACAAATGTTGGCTAGCAAAGAAGAAGCTCCTAACAGGGCACCACTATTGCTCCAAACCTAAGGGGGAATTGCAGATTCACCAAGCAAGTGACATTTCGAGATTCTTGCTCAGAAATTTTGAAATTCCAATACTAGAATGTTGAAGCCTAACTTACGAAATTATGGGGAAGACTCAACTTGAGGAGAGGGTTATGTACTCCCAATTCTGTCCACTGCACAAAGAAGAAGGATGAATTTAGATGGTGAACATGAACTTCAATTACTGAGGAGAAAGAGAAGGCAGAGAAAGGAAGGTGGAGAGGGATAAGGTTGATGGTGGAAGTGGATTCTGTTTTCAGATATGGAGAAAATGAAATAGAGAAAGAAAGGGGGTCTCACATAGGGAGATCCATGGATATGAATATTATGATATTTGTACTTACTATATTAACATGTGGGTACAAAAAAATTCATACCCGTTACTCGTAGGTATTTATTTATAATATTCATTTTCTATCATGGATATTGCGGGTACGGAATTGTTTTGACATACCTAATGTCAAGTGTTAATGTATTGTATTCAATTTAGTCTTTATATTTATTTTATTAACCTAATTGGATCCCAAATTTGTTATATTTTATATATCAAATTACTTTACCTAAATGTTGAAATTAATTTATTTTTAATTTCAATTTAAAAAAAAACAATACTAAAAAATACATATTTCCTGCCAATTTTCTTTTAAATTTTTTTTCTTTGGATACATTTGTAAATTTTGTTAAAAATAATGGTTTGTAAGAATTTTGCTACCAATTTTTTTTGTAAAATACTTTGCTCAAAAAGTTTTTCGCAGAAAATTTTGTAAGAAATACTTGTGAATTGTATAATTTTGTAAAAAATTATTATCCTCAAAAGAGTTACCTACCAATTTAAATTCATAATAAAAAATTGCAAAAAAGGATTTTTTTTTCTTGCAAAATTTTATAATAAATTTGCAAAACAATGTCATGAAATATGAAAGATTCTAATAATGACCTATTTCAAACTTATAAATTTTTTAAAATATTAAAAATATAAATGTAAAGTATTTATCGTAATTTTTAAATTTTAATATCTAAAATAATTAAAAAAAATGAAAAATATATTTTTTAATATATATGAAAAATGTTAAAATTAATACGGGATGTAACATTAAGATTGACACGTAATACATCAGAGATATTATACATACAAGAAACTTAAAAAATAAAAATAAAAATATTAAAAAACTCTAAAAATCAACATGTGCCATGGTAAAAAATGATCTTAATCTCACTTATACAAATCAAACAAAAAGAATTGAATTGAATCAATCTAAACAAAATCGAAACTTAATCGAACTAAGAAAATAATAATCAAAACAAAAATAGATATAAAAGAAAAGAAATTTAGGCTAACAAAAATATTCACCAATGTTTTGTATAAATCATCTTATTTGCACAGTGCTGCACTAGTAGTGATTTCCCAAAATGATAACTGTGGGCATGAATGTGTTGATGGTTATTAATAAAATATTGAAGAAGGAAAGGTTGGAAGGATGAAGAAAGGGAAGTATGAGTTTGAGGTTTAGCAATCCAGTATCTAAGAAAAAAAACCTAAAGCAGCTTTCGTAACTCGATTCCAAGCTATGAAATGAAGTTTTATGCCCACACTTTCATGTTAGAAGGTGGACAAACATATGGGACCTTTGCTACAGCCAAAAACACATTTCAAATGTAATGTAGCATTCCACAAGGAAAATGAATATGTGGAGGATAGACATTGTATTAACTTTTATGCAGATATTTTAACCCCGATCAAGGTAAGGTAGATATCATGTCAAAATTTTTATTCAATTTTTTTTTCTCGTATTGTCTTTTCTGTTGTGTCTTTAGAATAAATTAACGTTAATATTTTTAAAAAAAATTATATTTTAAAATAACAAAATTAGTTTCATTATTATATTTTGGTTTAAATACATCATTAGTTTTAATTTTTTGTAAATTTTATTCACTTATTTTTTAAATATTCAAAAAAGTCCTAATTTTTATAAATTATGATCAATTTGGTCGTTTTTAAAATGCCGTTTAAATTGTTAATGTGAGGTGAATTATAACCGCACATGTCATTCGGTGGTTTTTTAAAATTTTTTAAATTTTTCTTAATTTTCAAAAAGTTGTTCATATGTCATGTTCAATTTAATCTCATTTTTTGTTATTTTTTCAATTTAGTCTTAATTTTCTTTCTCGCTAAATCAATCAAATTTAATCTTTATATAAATGTTATCTGAAATTTTTATTTTTATTAAAATTTAAATTTGCATTAAATATTACTTTCATTATTTTTAAACCAACCATAATTATTTTATTGAAAAAAATTATTACATTTATGTTTGATTTTTCTTACAGGTAAGAAATAGGTTTAGAGTTAGTTTTAAAATAGGAAAAATTTTCCTACTAGTTTTAAAAATAATGAAGAATTTTTCTTCTAATTTCAAAAATAATAAAGAACTTTCCTTCTAATTTAAAATAATAAAGAACTTTCTTTCTAATCTTAAAAATAATGAAGAACTTTTCTTCTAATTTTAAAAATAATTAAGAATTTTTCTTATCATTTAAAAAATAATGAAGATTTTTTCTTCTAGTCTTAGAATTTTCCTTCTAATTTTAGAGATAATGAAGAAGTTTTCTTCTGATTTTAAAAATAATTAAGAATTTTTCTTATTATTTAAAAATAATGAAGAATTTTTCTTCTAAAAACAATGAAGAATTTTTCTTATAATTTTAAAAATAATGAAGAATTTTCCTTCTAATTATAAACTAACTTTAACCCTATTTTTTACATGTAGCAAAAATCAAACATAAATCTAATAATTTCCTTCCAAAAAAATAGTTAAGTTTGTATAAAAATAATGAAAGAAATATTTAATATAAGTGTGAATTTTAATAAAAATAAAATTTTCAGTATAATATTTATATTAAAATTGTATTTGGTCAATTTGGAGAAGGAGAAAAGTGGGACGGAATTGCATAAAAATAACGAAAATTTGGACTAACAAGTTGGGACGGAATAACAATAATAACTTGACACATAAACATTTTTTTAAAATTAAAAAAGTTAAAAATATATTAAAAGACTATAAAGTGATATATAACAGTTACTCTTTACTTTCATTAATCATTTAAATGACATCTATAAAAAAAATAAAATTAACTATAATTTATAAAATTATGACCTTTTTAAAAGTTGGGACCTATAATATATTTAAGTTGTAGAGGGAAACTAAACCTAACCTAAAATCCAAATTTCGCTAGAATCATTGTGTGATGTTAGTGATGCTCCTTTTGTCCCACACCTAGATCTCTGTTCCATGACATATGGTGGGTCCAAAGTTGAAATATTATGGGCCGTCAGGCCCAATACCCATCAAACATAAACGAGCCATCATTTCATCTTATTGGACCAAGGATTACGTTGAATGAAAGGCACCTTACTCACCTTTTAGGCAAATTCTCCCTGCATGTATTGTGTTTTTTGTTCTGCATCCCATGAATAAAATAATTTCCATTTTGTCATTTTCGGATGTAGAAATCTGACTGTGTTATCTAATAGTCGTTTTTTTAGGCTTTGTTCAGAATGGATATAAGGGAGAGTGTGAAGATGAATTTGTGTAGATTTTGGTGGATGAATTTTTGTGTTTTTTTAGGTGATTTAAAGAGTAAAGTGAGTGGATTTGGAGATAAGTTTTATGAAAGTTAGTGAGAGATTTGATATGTAATAGATAAAATTAATTGTTAAAATAAATATAATTATTAAATTACCATAATACCCTTGTGTAAAAAGAAATGGATTCTTTTAATTGATGTTCTTAAATTAAATTAAAATGATTAATTTTTATTAATGTAAAAAAATACTAGAATAAAATGTTAATTTTTTTCTTAGTTTTATTGTTAAGAAGTTTAATATATATTGACATGAACAAATAATTTAATCACTAATGTACGATGTATGATTAAAAACGATCTCCTGACACTGCAAATTGTAAGGGTAATTGTCTAATGTTCATGGTTGTTGTTTCTTGAATTTCGTTTACCTTCCTATTCTCGCGCTTTCAGTTTCAATGCCGCTGCCTTCTTACTTCTTTGTTTCGTTTGAGTTCTCCTATTTTGGTTTCCGCTCCCCTGATCGTCACTACTTAGCAGGCTTTCGTTTTTTTATAGTTTGCCTTTTTCTTTCTCCAAGGATTTTACAATAGGGTTTGTACTTATTTTTGTGGTGAACGTGTGTTGGAGTGTTGTGTTGTTTTTAGTTGGAGAGTTTAGTTGTGTGTTTCCTGCTTGCACTACAACAGTCTTCAAAATTTCATTCGTTAAACAAGTGTAGGAAATAACAAAAGAACTATTTTTTCTGCAATTGGTATCTTTGAACAAATTTTTTGAAGAATTGTTATGATGCAAAATGAATAAATCACTACAACCACCTTCACCAGCAGTGGAGACAGACAGTTCCTCTGGCAACTCCGACGACTCCTGCGTCTGCAAGCAACTCCTTCACCTGCAAAAAAAAACAAAACAAAACGTCAAAAAATAAATAAATACCCAACGACACCAATGTCGTAACCGATGTCATTCCCTTTATAAATAAGGCACCGGTTACGTAACTGGTCCATCCACTCAACACACTACAACACTGGTTAGCTAACTGGTGCATATCACCACCCCACCACGTCCAACCACAACCACCACCTAGCCACCACCTCGTGCAACCACAGCCACCCCTTCATCCTCTTCCTCGCCCACCTCATCTTCTTCTCCCTCCATTGGACTCAAGAATCACACACACACACACACACCATAACTCACCTCTCAAAACACCACCGAGCCGGACCACCATTCACAATCACACTGCTGCTTCCATTTTAAACTGATCTTCCACAAATAAACAATGCAAGACGGAATCTTGCTCAGTTGACCAGGAAATATTGGTCAGAAATCTCAGTAGAAGAAGGAATCTGGCAGATGCAAGGCATGTGCTTTACTTGCATGGAAACGAGAGCAAAGGGGTAGTTTCGTCATTTGCCCAAACCATATGCACTATCTTCGCAGTTTTGAGGGGATGGATTAATCCATCCATCCCCCAAATACTCTCTCGCATATCTCTTGAAATTATCGAAAACAAACGCTCGGAATCATCAAATTCGCTCTCTCAAATTTGGTTCAACAGTGCAAATCGCTCATACGAACACTGTGTTAGGGTTTCACGCACTCCTCTGCCAAAACCATTAACAAAAAAAAAATAATTTAGTTTTGATAATCACAATGTTTAAATATGCTAATCATCTCTCGTTTTGGTCCTTTAGTGAATTAGTACTTAGAAATCAGATTTAGATTTTGTTACAGGGATGGTTGATAAATTTAGGTGTTGTAATTTTAAAACTAAAATTAATTATTTAGTTATATTTTTTCTTTTCAACGTTTTGAAATATTTAGTGTTCAAATTTTAATGTTAAGTCACGTTAATTGTAATATCCAAAAATAAAATAAAACAATATATATATATATATATATATATATATATATAATTTAAAAAATTATTATTATTATTATTAAAAATAACAATATATCTATAATAATAATTTGTAAGCATATAAATAAGGAAATTATAAATATAGAGGACTAATTAATTAATAATAACTTTACACTACATGTTTGGTTATATAGGCGTTAATTATTTTAACTATAAAAGTAATTTAAATGCTAACATCTGTATAACATTGTCACTGTTATCAAATAATTCAGTAACGTAAACTAATAACATTGTATATATACTATAAATTTATTTTAACATAATTATTAGTTTATACAATTAATAAAAAAAAGAGTGATAAGGTTGCCACTAGTGTAAGGAAGGGTTTCTGCCGCGGTTATTTTGGCTATTTGGCACCGGTTTAACACCCGAAGCAAATATAAACGAGGTAAAAAAAGATGTTCTTTATGCCTCGGTTCAAAACCGTCAAAACCGAGGCATATTTAAGCTTTATTGCTTCGGTTCTTTAGACACCCGAAACATAAGTCAGAGCTTTACTGCCTCTGGTGTGCCACAACTGAGGCATATCAGGCATTAAAACAAAGTGCCTCCACACATTTTACGTTGAGTTCGAGGAGGAAGTTCAAGGGAATGGAGGATTGAGTCTGAGAGAAAGCGTGTTGGATGTAGGATGTAAGATCCGCGAAATTTAATTAATTAAATAAATAAATAATTAATAAATGCGGGTAGGTAGCTTATTTATGACATTAAATTCTAATGGGTATGACGTGGAAAAGTACTAGCTTAAGTGGTTAAGAGTATTTTAATTGTGTGAAAGGACTTGGGTTTGAGTCTTATGAGTGTTATTGGTGTGTTGGTTGACTTATTTTATTTTAAAATTATGCATGGTCGTGTTGGGTGAAAACATGATGGTAAATGTGTGTGAATTGACATGAAACATTAATTGGCTTGGTGGTTTAGCTTTGATTTGGCTTTGGTAAGGTCAAGGGTTTGAACCTTGGTGAGTCAAATTTAACCCTTTTTGCTTAAAAGAAAACAATTATTAATGGACTTGAATAGCAATTAACTCCATCATGAAACCCAATTTCGTTTTTATTTTTTGCATTAACCTAGCATTAGGGCCTTTAAAAGGTAAAATTTGAGAGAGGAAAAGGGTTTTGAGAGGCTGTTTTCAGATAGCTCTGTGAGGTGCACGAATCCAAGGTAAAATAGAGAATTTTGAGAGAATTAGATAGGGGTAATTGAAGTGGTGATAAGGCAAGCTCTTGGTGATAAAAGGAATTTCCTAATTTCAGAAGTTAAGCAAGGGATTTTTTAGGTTAGGGGAGCTGAACCCAAAATTCTATCTTAGCTGCATTGTCTTGATTGATTTTGATGAAGTTGTGCCTGAATTTCGTGCTGCACATGAGGGAAATTGGGGTTGTGGGTTTTGGGTACTATTTCATTGGAATTTGACCTAAATGTATGTATATATTGGGGTTGGGTTCTGTATATTCTGTGATTATGCAAGGTTGGGTGGTTGTGGCATATTTTCGTGTCCAAATGTACTCATATGTCTAATGAAAGGGTGCTGAATGAATTGGTATGTTTTGATTCATGTTTTGAGTCTCTGGTGCAGTGTGTGTGTGTGCGTGAATCAGTGCCAAAACCTGCAATTCTCGCTCAGGCAAGCTAGGCTCGCCTAGGCGAGACATGCAGGAACTCATAAACCTCTCTCTACTCGAGCAGTTCGCTCAGGCGGTCTTGGGCGACAGACCATCTCGCTTAGGCGAGTGTGACTCGCCCAAGCGAGAATCCGTGTATGCCTCGAGTGTTTGGTTGTGCATCTCGTGCAAGTGGGGTTTGTTGTTTAGGCGAAAATGCGTCTCGCTCAGGCGAGAGTCTCTTGCCTAAGCGAGAGTTCGAAGAGCATTCTGATGGGGGTTTAACTCGCAGCCCAAGCGAGAGATGAGAGTTTTGGGCGAAACGTGATCTCACCCAGGCGAGTGTGACTCGCCTAAGTGAGGGTTCGTGGTTGGTTTTGTGTATAGTGCTCGCTCAGGCGAGGTAACCTAGCCTAAGCGAGATGAACTGGAATGCTTAGGCGAGAGATGGAAGTTTAAGTACAGGGGGGATGGATGATAGGTTTAGAAGAAAAAAATTTGTAGTATTGGATTGATTGAAGTTTGAATGGTGATGTGCGATCTATAAGGCTTCTAAGATATCTCGATGGTGAGCTTGCTGGTGTTCCATGGGTTGTGGCCCGGAACGTATCCTTGAGTTGTGGCTCAGGATAGGGGTTAAGCACGTGGCATTATATGGGTTGGGGCTCGGAAGACTTCCTTTGAGTTGTGGCTCGGGATAGCGGATGAACACGAGGAACCTTGAGTTGTGGCTTGGGTTGACGAGTGTGCCGGTGTGAGTGTGCTGGTTGTGGCCAGTACGGATGGGTCCGGATGGATTGCCCTCCTCAGTGATTCACTGACGAGTTTGGTAGTCCTGGGACGTTACGGACTATGACCGTATTTGGGAACTCCACCTAGCGTTACGGTGTGTGATCCGTAGCATGGTTTTCGCACGTGCTCTATCGGTTGTGACCGATAGGTATGGCAACAAGGCGCCTTGAGATACTTAATAGAAGATGTAGAACTATGCTAACATGGTTGTGGCCATGTGGAAGGAAGGTAACGAGTCTTCCACGAGGTGCATCGGTATACATGGTAGTGGCCATGTGATGGAAATCGAGTAAGTTATGTGGGAAATGAAAGGATATTATATATGGTCGTGGCCATGCGGTATAAGGAAAGAGTTTGTGTTATTGTTGTATTATTTTATCGATTATACATGTATATATGTGCTTGGTATATTTTTGTGTGTTTCATCTTTTAGCTCACCCTATCTGCTTGTGTTTGGCGATGATCGTGTATGCGGTACACGTGAGCAGGTGATAATGCAGGTGGAGCTGGTGAGGCTTAGCTGCAGGGAGGGGATGATCATGGGATCTTTTTCTTTATGTTTTCTTTATGTTATTTGAAATGGGTTGTAAAGGCTCATGGAATATTTTGACTATACTTGCAGTTTTGTAATTATGGACTTATTAATGAATTAATAAAGTTTTAAATTTCCCGTGTTTTGAGAAATGAGGTATTATTAAATGTAATGTAATTAATTACTTTATTTTATTTTATTAAATTAGTAATATCCTGATGGGATGTTACATAGGATAAGGTGAAGTGTGGGTAGTTGGAAGGGTGTGGGGAATTGAAAGTTGTGTGGATGATGGTGATAGAAAAACCCTCTGAGTAAAGGATTTGTGCCAGTTCAAGCATTGGGTTTATGTGGCCTTGTAACGGCAAAGGAATAAGCAACAATCTCCGACCTTTCTTTCAACCATTGATTCCTCTCTTTTTCTTAGCTTCTTCTTCCTTACTTCACACAGACACTCAATATGTCGCTGCGAGATTGCGGGGTGCTAAATATGTCAGTTGTTTACGTGCATAGAAAATCAGCAGAAGCACCACTGAAACTTACTATTCCGGTTGTGACCACTGATTGTGTTGGTGGTGTGGTAGCAAAGATGGTGAAAATTGCGGTGGTTCTGAAGGACGGAACTCAGATTGGTGCTTGCATCTTTGAAACCATCAAACTTCTCCCCTGTAAACAAACACAAAAATTTATTTTCTTCAATGTAATTTGTATACAAAGAAGCAAACTAAAACTTCATGAAAACATTATTTTGTTTGAGATTCTATGTGTTTTTGGTACAATCTATTGGCTTGAAAGAGACCGGTTTTGCTTCTAGATCGAACCCAATCAAATAATTTGACTGGACAAAGTTACCATAAATCCCCACATCGCTACTGGTGTTGGTGAACGCCAAGAAAAAAACACCATCTTTTGGTGGAATGAAGGTCTGAATTGGTTCCAGTTTCACATCTGCACCTTCAAAATGTGCAGTTGGCACAGAACTACCAAGATTATTCTTCGTTCATCCACAACAGGTTTCATCTTGAGTCATGTTGAACAATATCTAATGAAAGTAGAACACACAATAAATATTGGGGGAATCTGATGCAAACCCTAACAAAGGAGTGGGATTGAATGGAGGCAATGGCAACGGCGGTGGAACACCTTCTTCGATGGTGCAGCGGCAGCACATCGTTGGTGCAGGCGGAACGAATGATTGGCAGGCGCAGTGGTTGTGGAACGTCGTTGCGAGATTCAACGGAAGCAATGACGCCGAAAAGGCCTCTTCGACGGTGCAATGATGGTGCGGTGGCATATGCAAGCAGAATGGATGGTGCGTAGTGGTTGGGTTCTAGAAGAAGAAGAAGAAGGGACAACACTGCAATGAAATGGTTTAGGGTTTTTTAACCTTACGAAGCCCTACTGCCTCGGTTATTTAGAACCGAGGCATATTCAGTCAGGTAAATGAAAAAAAAAATACTGCAACTTAATTGCATCGAGTGAAAAGTAACTGAAGCAGAAATCGTATTATGCCACGGTTAAACAGTAAGCGAGGCATAAAGTTACGTTATAATATTCAAATTCAAAAACATCGAGAATTGTAACATTTTTTGAAGCTATATGCCTCGGTTAAAATCACAACCGAGGCATAAAAGTTGACTTTAATTGCAAAAATGCCACCGCATGTTTATATGCTTCGGTTGCTCAAGAACTGAGGCATATACTGCGATGTAAAAAGTCTGAAATGCACTAGTGTGCACATGGTAAGTGCAATTCTTATCTATTCTGATGATCATTAATGCAAAAGAAAAAATATCTGGAACCAAATGTTAAAAGCAAACCTAAGGGAATAGTGTTTATAAAATATAGTTAAATTTAAACTACATGTAATGATTACGTTAATACATATAAATAGGGATGAGAGATGAATGGAGTGAAAGTGTGAAAAGTGGTAGAATGTGACAAAGGAAAAAAAAAACAAAGAGAGTTTAGTGATGTAAATCAAGTTCATCCGGTATTAAGAAATAGGTGGTGTGAGTGCAACAAAAAAAAGAAGGAAATATATCATTAAAGTCTCAATACAACTTTGGTATATCTTTCACGTAAATAAGGCAAGGGGAGGAGACATCTATCATTTTATTTTTTTTACTTTGAATATTTTTATTTGTTCATAATTATTTTTATCTCTATAAGTGAGGTGTCCCTAACCTCATTCTAATTTATATTTAGTTTTCGTTCCTATTTATTTATTTATATTCATCTCCAATTATGCACTAGTCATATTTATTCAATTTATATTTACTCTCATCTATTTATTTATATTTATCTCTAGTTATGTACTGGTCCTTTTTATTTATTTTAATTATTCATTGATCCTATCTATTTATTTATATAATTATATGGTTTAATATTGAAATAAAATTTATGATAAATAAAGATTTGATTATTGAAGTTGGAGGCATGACCTTGGAGATTTAAACGAGTTAGTATTACTCAAGATGAGATGTTCTTGAGTTACTTTGTTGGCCATGATCTCATTTATCCTGACTAGTCACTACAAAATTAATTAATATCTTTATAAAGTATAATAAAATCCAGTTTTATGGATTTGGGAGAATTTTCATTTTATTTGATCTTATTATGATATGTTGTATTTTTTTATGTGATATTTGTCTCACTTCCTTGTTTTATGATTGTGTGTGAAAAATCAATTTTTATAACCTTATCATAGATGGTTGCTCCCAACATGCATGATCCCGCCGACATTGTGGCTATTTTTCCGGGAAATGCATGGTAAACCAATGCAGTGAATAATTCAGTAACATTTCAGGGAATAGAAAACTCTACCATTACTTTTCTCTCTGCTCCAAACGCGCCGATTGTCATCGAAGGACAAATCGGAGTTACCTTCTATTTACCCCCAACCGTCCAAGTGAACTCTATCCATAACATTTTCCTTCCACCTATTTGAAAGCTAGTATATGAGGGGAAAACAATAAATAAATAACATTCCTCCATCTTCTAGTGTAGAAAATATAAAATGTACTAAACGGTATTGATATAAGATGCATGTAGTATTGTAAATATATACATACATATATATATATATATATATATATATATATATATATATTAAATATAATTAGATATCATTGTATAATTTTTACTCTAAATTTTATAAGTATATTGTAGAAAATAATAATAATAAATAAATGAATAAAAATTTCTTTTCTCTTCACATTAATCACTTTATAATTATTAACTTAACAAGGCATTGAGAAGGGAGTATATGGATATTGAAGGAAAGAAAGTACGATACTGAGAAAAGAAGAGAATATTGGAAAATGCATTGGTTGAAAAAAAAAAGAGTAAAATGAAAATAAGAAAGAAAAAAAAACTTGGTAATAAGGTTCCCATATTTAATTATATATCTATTTATTACTTAATATGAATTCATTTTATACAATCAATTATGCATTCTTGAGATGGCAAAGGCAATGTTTTCGGCACTTGAGAATATTATTTTTTTGACTGTGAGTCCACGCGTATACTTTAAAAATTTCTTTGACTTTTCTTTGAAAATTTCATTTCCTTCTCCAAACTATGGAAACTAGGAAAACACAAGAGGGAGGTAACACTGACCACTTTAATAGACTTGCGGTATAAAAATGGAATTAGAAATACGACATGATAATAGTTATAACTATGAGAAGCATAATTGCAAATAATTGTTATCGTAATGAAAGAGTAATAATGGTGGTTAAATTATAACTTAAATTATGTAGTGTAGATATTGTAGTTATGTCCATGATTGTAAGAAAAGAGATTAACTATTATAATAAAGTGGTGATGAAATAAAAAAGTGAAAAAATAGCTTTTTTTCTTTTAAACCAAAACTATAATTGAGTTATAAATGTTTTGAAATGAAATAAAAAACTAATTTAAATTTATTTTTGAAAAAAAAAATGATGGGGTTTTTTTTTATCAGTTATTTAGGAAGTTAAAATAATATATTTAAATTAAACTTAGACTTAATATATAATTTTTCATATAAATCCATTAGAGTTTTTTTTTACACATTACAAGATAATACGAGTGAGTTTTCCTTATTTCTATATACTTCCCTACATAATCTCATGTTACATGTAAATATAGCTGTCAAAATTGGTTGAAACCCGCGAGCCAACTCGGTTCGCCACGGGTTCGGACCGAATTGGGTTAGAATTTTTTTACAAATTTTAATACGAATTGATTTTTGACTCGGCTCACCTAGATCCCAGCTCATTCAGGTTGAACCCGTGGTGAGTTGGAGTGGTTCACCAGCCCGTAAATAAAGGACCACACAAGTATTTTTTATTAAGTTGGGTTTTGCATTTGAATCATGTTAGGTTATTTTTTTAGTTAACAAATAAATAATTTGTATTTTTGTGATTTTGGTTTGTATTTTGATTATATTAAAATTTATTTAAATTTTAATTAGAATTATAATTTAGTTTTGACTAAAAAAATTAAAAAATTGTATTTTTTAAAATTAAATGAATCTGTGAACCAACCCATTTAATCCACCAACCCGTGGTAGATCGAGTCATGTTCGAATTTTTTTTGCTTACTAATAAATGAACCGGATTAGATTGACTCAATTAAGTGATCAATCCGTGATGGATGAAGTCGAATCAGATTAAATTACCCGTTTTGACAATTCTACATATAAAAAAAATGAAATAACCGTACCCATATTAATCATCCACATCAGATACCCCTATTTTTATGTTTTGAGAAAAAAAAATATTAAAAATTGTAAATCCAGAAACGGGTTCAGAGGTTAAGTTATGGCTACCCACTCCTCTCAAGATCTACTAAAAATACATCCAATCACTTAAAAAAAAAAAAAAAAAAAAAAAAAAAAACAACATTAAAAAA
>Ga0214543_1001261_pt1 | contig 48305 bp, 19 predicted proteins | sample CNSS2metaG_FD_160094 | JGI IMG/M metagenome (GOLD analysis project Ga0214543, IMG submission 160094) | Root nodule microbial communities from cowpea collected in UCLA plant growth center, Los Angeles, California, USA - CNSS2 | ecosystem: Host-associated > Plants > Roots > Nodule | place: USA...
TATATATATATATATATTATTCAGAAGTAGATTAAAAATTACAGGGTGCAGGGTTTCCACCATGGAACATGATTTTCTGTTTGTTACGAAGGTAAAATCATTGACATGAGATCATCGTGAAAAGAAAAGTTATAATAGAATAGTCTGATACAAATCTACAAATCCAAAATGTCTTGTTTATTTGTTTCCTTAATTACAATTTATCACAACAATGAAAGAGTTCATTTCTTTTTCTTACGTCCGAAAATAGTTAACATAAATAGTTATTATGGAATTTTGTCTTTTAATAAATAAATACTACTACTCTCAATAGGATTAATAGATGATTTTGATAAAGTCAAAGTTATTTCTGGGTGACCAATTATTTTTAAAAGATTGGTGAAAAGTTTAGGAAGATAAGAAGGAAAAGGATGTTTCTAAAAAAAAATGACACTTGTGGCATTAGTAAGGAAAATAGGAGAAAGGTAATGATGAAAGGAAAGGTAAGGTAGATAGCCAAAATGACAAAGGAAGTGCAATTTGAGATGTGAATGCTAAGACGAGTTGGAGGGGAAAGAAAAAATAAGTTGACGTTAGGAATTGTATTCCAAAAATGGAAGAGACTCTTATCATTTATATTTTTTTTTTTAACTTAGAAGAAAGTAGTATTAACATTTAATAGATGTGAAAATTTATAATTATAAGATTAGGAAGTGGGAGAAATAATATAAGGATCGTAACACAATTTTTTATTAATTATTCCAAAAATGAACATTTGTGTGAAAAAGAAGAATGGTGAATATAGAGGAAATGTAATGTTAATGAGGAAACTCAATAGATTGTTCATCACTGATCGACCAAGTATCGACAATAACTTTTGGATAACCAAGTATCGACCAAGTATCATTGTTTTTAATTAAAAAACAAAATTAAAAATAATTTATAATATCATTATTTTTTAATTTATGAAGACACATATTCAACATAAAATAAAGACAATGTCAGCTAATAATAAAAGGAACAATATCTCATATATATTGTTACCTTAAATATAAAAGAAGGATGTGATTTAAAAACTAATCTTTAAAAGTGTATAGAGTATTAAAAATATAAATATTATAATGTTTAACCAACTTACCAAATAGTTCATTGAAATTTCCACTTTTAATAGATGGAAAAATTCACGTACCTAATTTTAAAGTCAAATTCGAACGCAATTAATCTAGATCTTTCCTTAATAAGGTCTATCTTTGTATAAACGTTTGATTTAATTCAATCAAATTTAGCACGAGCTTAATTACGTTGAACTTGATAAAAGGTGTATCTAATTTTATGAAAGATTATATTTTTCAAAGGTATTGAACTCCATTATATTTATATATATATAATTTGATACTACTTATAAATCATTTTCGAGGTGATGTGACATGTAGTTGAGAATAAAATTACAATTAGTTGTGGCCATAGACATATATGTCTTCTGGAAAGTATATTAAAATAAAGTTCATTAAATAAACAATGAAAATTTTCAATTTTTGTAGTTTATGGAAAATTTGAGTCAAAAAAACTATTTTTAGAGATAATGTTTTGAAATTATTATTAAGATTTATTTCTAAACTAAAAAAAAAAAGTCAAGAAAGGCAGACAAACTTATTTTTTTCTCTTGATACAGGTAAACAAGAATTGGTGGTGTTTTAACAGTGAGTGTGCAAAGAATCCAAAATAGGAGGCTTGTTTTAACTTTAAAGAAGTCATAAAAGCATCGAGCATTGGTTTGTGTCATTGATTGCATGCGCTCATCAAAACTCAAATTTCGCCTAACTCATCATTATTGAGATGCAACTGCGGGGAAGACCAGTATTCCATTCCTCACCTCTCATCACATTAACTTCTTCACTTTCCACCTTTCCCTAAGTTTTCGTTACCAACCATCACACAATTTATATATCATCAATTAATAATATAATATTATTTATCACCATCAGGAGGAGTTGTTGTCAGTGACGAATTTCTGATACATCGGGAAATAGTTGACCCCGTTTTTTTAGTGATGCGAAGCAGAGGAATGAGCTCACGTAAAAAGAAAAATTGAGTTATTGAGAAACTATTTTAATTAACGTGCGAATTGAATGGCTGAACAAGATAACGTCAAGGGACAATAATAATGCGCGAGAGAGTGTGTCAACAATGTTTTGTCCATATTATGCAAATTGGGCACCTTAATTGATTGGGTTTGAACGCAAATTTCATTGGGTGAGAATGGAAAGAAGAATACAAAGGCTTGAGTGCAACAATGAACATTGGCCAGAAACTTTTTTTTTTTTTTTTTTCTTTTTCAATTTTGTGACTATTTAAACTTTGGCTGTTTTGTCTCTAGCAATAGCATTTATATTAAGCATGATGCCGTAATTATTTTCTCCATCACCCTAACACAACACTTTTTTCTCAATCCTTTTGCATCTATGTTTCTTTTCTTTACCATCATTTTACTTCTTCTCCCTCTCCCACACATTCAAATTTTTCAATTTCTCTTTCTGAATTATTTACCTGAGTATGTATGATTGTCAAAAAGGCGTTGTTGCTTCTTAGTTGGTTTCTTCACAAGAGAAAAGTTTCCCCACTACACCCTTTTCAATTCCATTCCCATCCCCACCAATAATACAGAAACTATGATGATTCCAAGACGCCCGTTACTTTCATCCCTTTGATTCTATTCCAAGGATCCTTCTTCTATATGCTCACAGAACAAACCTTAAAAAAAGTTAAAAACACAACACAACAGCCTTTAATCGTAGAATTAGTGAACAAAGTTGTATATTCTCAGATTTTGAACATTTCATAAGTGTGGAAATTAAAAGAGAAAAGCACATTTCCCACAAGTTTAAAAAACTGAGATGATGAAAGGGTGACAGAGGAAAAGTCTCCCCCACAAAGGGTAATTGATGGAATGTAATGAGGCAAAAGGTCCCATGAGACTTTTGAGTATTGCAAGGCAAAGGGCACTTTAGCATGCCCTTTTTTTTTATTATTAAGATATGTAAAAAGTGGATGATAATCATGTGATGAAGGTCAAACTTTAAGCAAACACATAGAGGAGCAAATCACTCACAACTGGGAAGAAATTAGGGCCATCTCCTCTCAAAAGTTTTTTGGTAGCTTCTTGCACTCAAAGCAAGTAGACTTTCGTGCCTTCCCTCAATCTCTTCTTCCACAACTATTCTCCCATCTTTTTCTTTTTTTTTCTTTTTTTTCCTTTTTCAAGTTTAGATTAGAATAAAAGAAAGTGGTCTTGCTTTTTCAAGAGACGAAATCAGTCGGCAGAAGAGCACCAATCAAGCTAAACAAGACCGTTGGTTCCCCCTTTTTGCAGAACAAGAATTGTACCATCATTTCCTTTTTGAAAAGGAGCTATACGGTGAAAATTAAGTGTCACCAACATTTTTTTTTTCATACACCATCTCACCACTCATAATTACTAAAATTAATTCATCTGCACCACTATTTTTAATCGTTAATGTAAAAATTGATAAATATTTTCAGAAAGATTAACCCGATACGATTATCTAGCAATGAATATGATTCTAAAATAACAATAACGAGACATGCCTATTAAACTCTTATTATTTGCTTTTGTCGTTTACATGCAAAATGTCCCCCCCATGTAGTAAAAATCACTTCATATCGGAGAGAATTCTTGATTATACTGGAAGAAAATAAATAAAATATTAGGTCAGTCTGGTTGTAGAAAATTGACATGTACGAGATAACGAGTTTCATCATCATTGTCATTATTGTACGCACAAAGATTTTTAAAAAATGGCTTATAACAGAACAAAAATAAAAAATAAAAAAATTAATCTCAATGATTAGATCAAGATTAATAACTCAAATTATGTGTTTAATTGCAAATTGCCCACAATCTTTTTCCTTTAAGAAAGATAAAAACACAAATTGTCCACAACCTTTTTGTTTAAGAAAACAAAACACCATTTAATGTAAAATTTAAACTCAAACTTTAATTATTTAAGACGTGGTCAACAAATCACAAGTCACGAGCAATTCACATGCGACATTTGTAACTAAAATCCGTAACCTGAATCACTATTACTTTAATCTAGCGTTAATTTAATATTTTCATTTGTCATAATAATTAACAGGTCTTAATCCGCGAAATATATTTCGTGTATGATGTATAATAAAAGTCCCCCAAGAAGTGAAGGTTTTTAGTCACAATCATTATATTAAAATTAAAATCACAATCTTTTTTTATGGATGAACAGAACATTTAATTATAATTATAGTTATTAAAGAAGTTAATTTGACCCATTTTATACGATCAAGATTAAAGAAATAGACCACATGTAACTGAATTCTAATTTCAAATAAATAATTAAATATAATTCTTTTAATAATGGAATTTCCTTCTATTTTAACGTCTTATTTAATCTATTTATACTACTCCATACGTATAATATACGTTAACAAAAGTACATGTATATAATATAACATAGAACATTTGTAACATTAAATTTCCAAAAGTTATATGTAGATGCATATATCTTGTTAAGTTTATAAAAATTTAAAACATTTGACCATCTTTATGTATTGTACCCAAATAATCAATTATACGTCAATAAAATGGTATAATTAGATGCACTGTACATCTTTTATAAGATTTGTATTAAACATGTTTTAACCAAAGTGATTAGTTAACTTTATTTATAGAGTTTTAATACAATAATCTAGTTTGATTTCTTAACACCTTGAATTTTTATATGTGATTAAATCATCAATTAACCATTAGATTTTATTTTTTTAATAAGTTGTGTAGTTGATACTATAATTTTAAAGTTAAAACTATAATTATTTAAGAGATTGTTTTATCGAGTGACACCACTCTCAACCTAAAACCTTAAAGTAATCAATTTTACTATCAGCTTTGATATCACTTTTTAGGTTTATAGAGAGGGGTTTCACTGGAGAGAACAAAACATCAATGAGACCTAAGCCCAACCACATAAGACATTGACACCATTCTCAACCTAAAACCTTAAATTAATGTGCATATGAGTCTTTATTCTATATAGTATTTTACTCTCTCATTTCTATCCAATGTGGGACTTAGACTCACACTTGAATTTCTAACAGAATCAGATAAGAGACATACTTACTTTTACGAAACGCTGGATAATAGAAAAAAAAAAATATTTTCTTGAATGGTGGTATAAGATGGAAAATAGTTAGAAGGTATTTATTTATGAATGGTGGTGTGGGGTATGTATGAATTATTTAACATAATTGTTCGATATGAGTGATGGATGAAGAGGAAATGATAAAAGGCTAGGGTAGGTTGTTATGATGAGAGGAGCACCGCCCCATGTAATGAGTATAATGTATGTATACATATAATATAATTGTTGTATACTTGTTCCATTTTGGTGACATAAGGGATAAGGAGAAGATGCCAAATTCCCACCTCAAAAAGCTTTTTGTTTGAATGAACAAGGCATCTTCTTTACTTTAAACTTTTTGATTACATGGAATCCTTAAAGTGTTACTAACTATAGAAAAACCCACTTAGATGAAGCCACATGAAAAGTTACTTTCCCTCCACTAACTAATGTTCTTCAGGTTTTGTTCATCTCCAAACACCATTAATCAATTTCTCTCCCACACTTTACACACAAGCTTTTAGCTACCTTTCTACCACAAATTAACAAAACCTCTTCTCACCTGAAATCAAAAAGATACCATGCTGCTGCCTACGTAATACACTTTAACCACCTAATCCTTTCCTTTCACCTTCTACTAAGATTCTTCTTCTAACCCTTCAAACCAGCCTTTTATCAAAATCTGCTTATTAAAGTTCTGACAAATCTTTAAGATACCCATCCCTTCAAGGGACCTACAACAATTCATTCACTCATAATCACCAACACATTTTACACCTAATTATACTTACTTACCCATTCCCTTTTTTACTATCCTAATTAAATCATTTTTATCATCCAACCATTTTATTACAGTGTTTCTTTCATTCACATCTGTCACAGACACTCTGCTTCTTCCTTTGTATTCACCAATCATTGTTAGGTAAATGGCAAATGCTTTTGCTAACATTAACGTTGTATTGTAGATACTAACCAAATTAAAACTCCTGTGGTGACCATATAAGGATATAGAACCAATATCTCTTCACTAAATCTATATACAATATTTTATTCGCCTCACCAATTTTGTCATTGTCTCATTTACTAGCTTTCGAAAATGGTTTTCTTATTCCTTCTATGGACCTTCACTTAACTCTTTTATCCAAATAAAATTTTGTTTAAACTTAAACCTCAAAATAAGATTTATTTAAAAATAAACATTACTTTATATTTGTATTTCCTTTGGTTTTAAAATAATATATGAAATAGAGTGGAAAGACAATAGAAGAGAAGTACAAAAACAGAGAGAAGCGGAAGTTTTTTTTTTAAATTAATTTTCGTTGAAATTTTTTTTTTCATAAAAATGAAAGAGCATGTATGTATTAAAAGAAAATTATAAGAAAAGCTTTCATCTAAATAGTGGTATTTTAGATTTTTTTTTTTTCACCGTGAACTATTAGGAGTGTGAATGTCGGTTGGCCCACTCATTTGGATCCGGATTGGAACAAAGTGATTCACAAAAAACTAATAGGTTAACAGGTTTGACTTACATAAATTAAAAAAATTAAAAAATATTTTAGAAAATTGTTTATAACTTTTTAATCCTAAATTCAAATATCTCATCAAAATATGAATATACTCTAAACATATCAATTACAAAATATGAATAACTATAAGTAAATAAAGAAAAAATATTATTAAAAAAATTAAAGTAAATTATAAAGTAAAAATTTATATGCATATTTATATATTAGCAGTGAAAACACATGATTTGTTTTTTTAATGATGATAAAAAATACTAAAATTATTATTATTATTTTATTACAATTATAAAGTTAAATATAAATAATTTTTATAATTTTAATATGATAATTTTATAATTAAAAAATGATTAAATTAAATAAAACAGTCAAATAAAAAAATAATTAAATTTAAAGAAAATTCGATTGATAAAATAATTTTTTAACTTAAAATAATTTTTATTAAAAGATGAAATTGAATCTTGTTTATATATATAGATATAGATGCTTATAAATAAAAATAATGTGAATTATAAACTTGGTGAGTCCACACTTTAACTTACATGACAGTAAATTATCTGAATTGACAACTTAAATGTCCACTTACCTTAGAGACGAGACTCACGATTATTTCATACGACCTACTTCACATTATTCACCCGTACATTAGTTTGCTTAATCATAAAATCAATATTTTTTAAATAAATTTTAAAAATCATTTATTTAATAAATAGATGCAATTTACTTATTAAAATAAACTAAAATCTGACTGTATTTATTTTAAAAACAGATTAAACAAACATATACGACAAAGATAAATCGTATTTGTTAAAAACATTTTTTTTTAGATGATAAACATAAAGAAACATTCCCCATATTTAATTTGAGCTAGTTGAATTTGATTTTGTATGTTAAGAAACTTAGAATTATACATATTCTATATAATTTTTAATGCTATAAACTTGTGCTATGTTTTTTTTATGAGAAAACAATATTAGAATATTAGGAATTACAAATTAAATCTTATCAAATCCTTGACTCTTTGAGATGAATATTTCTCTACTCTTTGGGGTATGTCCTTGTAATGTAGGCGAATTGGACATTTTAGGAATTACATGTGAAAAAGACTCTCACAATTAAGTCAGAAAAAAACTCTCAAAAATCAAATCACAGTAAAATAATGAATTGTGTACTTTTAATTGTTGGGGTCTATGTATATTTATAGAGTATTAATCACAGTTTAGCTTATTTATAGGCTGAGCCTTTATTGGGCTGAGTGGACCTCTTACGGGCCTATAAGGACTGGGCTAGGACTTAGTGCGAGACATGTAACTTGATCTTGGGAAATTTAATTATTATTTCTTAAATTAGGAGTACAGTTATGTATGTATGATCTTTTTGTACAGCTAACCAATTGTTCTGTTGATATTGGGACTATAAGTTAGTGATTGGGACCGAGTGGTTAATCATACCGGTCCCAACCGCTAGTATAGTACAATTTTATTAATACTATATAATATATATATATAATTATATATATATATATATATATATATATATATATATATATATTATATTGTACTTGCAAATAGGATATAAATAAAATCATCTCCGAAATGAAATCCTTAAGAAATGGTTGAAGATGAAGGTAGTTTAAGAAGTGAGTAAATTTATGGGCATGCGCATCTGCTGGTACTTGCATTGGAAGGTAGCCATATCATTGTCGTTCTCATTCATTTTTATAGGACCTACACATTCAGAATGCATTCAATATAAATTGAGACCTAAACTACTTTCAACTAAATTCATAATTGCATCAAGCCACCATTACCATCTCCCTTACCCATTGTTCAATGCATCTATGAATTTAGGTACCATATTTAATACCACCACACCTTCACCCATATAATAAAGGAAAACATATTCTTGTCATAACACAATTTCATTAAATAAAACTATATTTATAAATTATATAAATTGTTCTTTTTTTAATTTTTAATTTTTTTCTCTTGTATCTCCCAACTAATTATTAAATTACTTTCTAAAATTAGCGACAGGGAATATTACTACTTTAAGTTTGGTTTTAATTATTTGAGTGACTCATTTTTTTAACTCGGATATCATTAATTCAATATCTTTAAACAATTTTTCCTCGAACATATCTTCAGTACATCTAATTGATAGACATAGCATTTATTAGAAGTTTCAAGTTTTGTTTAGGGACTGAAATAAAAGAAAAGAGAGTGCGAGATGATGTTTAGATATTTATTGGAGTTTATAAATACAACTTAATATTACAATGACTTATTTTGATTCATTTTAATATTTCCAGTATCAAAAATATAAGTTATTTTTAGTTTACATCTTTTCAAATAAATATTTTAACATAAGCGAAAACGATAATATTGCAATTGCGAGTTGAGGTTTAATTAGAAGAAAATATACTGTGAAATATTAAAATAGTCTAAGACTCCGTATTTATTTATAGCATGTTAGTTAAAGAATTAATATAAAATTATAACAACTACCACTTTTCATATCAATTTTTATAGTATCTATTAAAGAACAATTGTAGATACACTGATGGAGCATTATATGAATTTTAATAGTTTTGTAATATACAAAATATATATTTTTTTTTTCACATTGTAATCGTTGTAAATTTTCACAACGAATTTTTTTTTTCTTTGTGAGTCCAATATCAATAGAATCAAAATAACTCTTTCATAATCTCAAATTCAATACATAACATATTAAAATAATATTACCTCATCTGAAATAACTATGTCTAACATATCACATGTTATATTATTATTATTATTATTATTATGCATTTTCATTCAATTTAAAGACTTAATTCATCATACTATAATAATATTTAAATATAACATGTTCATAAAATACAACAATTTAGTGGAAAATAAAATTTTTTAGCATTTGGAAAATTCGAGGACATGTCATGCAAAGTCTAAAAAATATTGTTTCATCCAACCATTAATTTTGTTCACTCAACTGATTAAACACGTGTTTAAATTCACTTCATCATCATTCTTCTTGTTTAGCTATAGCAAACAAAATTCGCGAATCTTTACTAAATAATCTTTTTTTTCCAATGCACAAGTGATTGGTTAGTATACGCAGAAGTCAAATATTCAAATTTGAAGAAATCGTGCCAAATTAGTCAAAAAAATATTTTCATAACTTTCAACAATTAAATATCCCATTCTTATAACACAATACTAACTAGTTATGTATATTAAGAACATAAACTGTTTTCCAAAACTATGATTATTATCAAATAATTCTAAAAGATATCATAACCATATATTATTTATATCAAAACTTCAAATGCTTCGAATGTTTACGAACAAAATACATTCCGTACACAAAAAACTCAAACTCATTGTGATCAAGTCACATAATCACATCCAAGAAGACTACTCTTATCATAATTAGCTTCTCATTGTGATCACAAGGTGCTAGAAAATTACAATTAGCTTCTCTTATATCTATAACTTGCTTAACCAAGCTTAAGCTCTTAGCTTTGTTACTCCAACGAAAAGTCTAAACTTATACATAAAATTCTCTTATCACCAATCTAAACACACCATCATGTCCTTGAACTAACAAAGATTCATATTTATCTCCAAAAAACTAAAATGCAAAGTCCAAACGTTAGATAAAATTATTCTCGTAAAACCAACTCAAGAAAAAAAGATAATTAAACAAATACAACATTACTCATAAAACTGACTAGAAAAGAGAGCAGAAAAATAATTATTAAAAAATGAATTATAATAGGAGATAAATATTTCACTTTTCGTGGATTTATAAAGTAAACTCATATCTATAAAAGGACAAGCAATTAGAAATACAACCCTTCCCATAAAACTAACAAAGAAAACTTACCAAAGATGAATTCATAATTATGAAAAGATTAATAATCATTTAAAAATCTAAAAAATAAAGAAGAAAAATATTTTTTACAAAATAAAATTAAAATAATTATTTTTTCTATTTATTTTTTTTACTCAAATAATACAATCTATATACTCTATCTTATTTAAACTATTTGTATTATTGAACATATTAACTCAATCCTTATATTCTATCTATACTTAGTTATATTATAATTGATGCGTATAAAAGAATATAAAAATAAACAATGAGCTAATTTATATATTAAATATTATTCTCTTTACATAAAAAGTAAGAATCCAATACAACACTTATTTCTAATACAACACCTATTTCCAATGCAACACTTATTATTTATTTAAAATAATTAAGTGTTTTTAATAATTAAGGTATCATATAAAAAGAATTAATGTTGTTTATTATGTGCTTCTAGGTACGCGCCAAAAAAAAAAATACTACCTAATACGAGTGAGAAGAACATTCAAATGCCATTAGTTTATGATTTAATAATGAATTCATTTATGAAGTGAATCTTTCAAAATTTTCAATGAAAATTTAAATTAAAGTTAGTAAGAAAAAACGTCTACAAATTAATATCGATTCGTAATGATTTAAATATCTGCATTAAAACGAAATGACATTTAAATTATAAGGAAAATATTTATAGTATAATAATTATTAAGATATCTTATCATGAAAATGTCGCCTCCTTGGTCGCTGATTCTCTTAAAGTAATGGAATAGTGTGGGTCTTATAAACAAAAACAAAAAAATATCATATATTTTTTATTTTTTATATTTTCACACATTAAAAAATTCTATAACACTTATAATATTTCATACTTTAATTATATGACTCATAATATATCATGTTGTAATATAATTTTCAAAATTTTATAAATCTACATTTCAAGTTTGCGTCAAACTCTCAAAAATTAAAATACGAATTTAAACGAATGTTTATTATACGATAAATAAATAATTATATATATATATATATATATATATATATATATATATATATATATATATATATATATAATGTTTACATTTTTAAACATCTATTTTAAAAAAGAACTTAGTTATTCATAAGAGAAAAATTCTACAAATACAAATATACATATATTTATTTACATATATTAAAAACTATCCTCTCATACTGTAAAACATCATATATTATTTTATATCACATAATCATTTTAGTTAAAATAAGTTGGTAATTTATAAAATGTCATATATTTATTATAATAAAAATTTTAAATTATAATCGATTTTGGAGATAAAGTTAATTAGTATTTAAATGTTAATTTATAGACTAAAAATGATTAATATCTAAAATAGTTTTTATTCTAAATAAAAAATTATAATTGTTTTGTGAATTAGATTCTAATTAATTTTTAATATTAATTAATAAAGAATCAGTATCTAAATTAATTATTAATTTAAAGATTGTGTGAGAAATTAAGTCCTTATATAAAATATATAATGTTAGACAAATAATCAAACTACTTCCAATAATATCTCTATGTGAATCATGTATATGGTACAGTTGGATTAGGATAGAAGAGTGGAGCGTGAATCTGCCTTCCTCTATGATGTAAACACAAAAATGAAAATTTCAAGACAATTTTTCAAATTGTATTTATCTTTAAAGAAAACAAAATAAATGAGGATATTTTAACGCAATCGATTATAATACAATCAATTACATAATGAATTTGTACATATTTATATTATAAACTAATAATTATATTTTTAATATACTTATTATGTCATAAATACTCTATTAACATTTAAATTTTTTAACTATTATAATAAAAATGAATTAAAAATTATATCAAAGCAATAAATATAATAAATGTATGATAATGAAACATTTGTTTCATCTAATTTAAATATCTTTATTGTATCTTTATTTTCCATTCTCTAATCCAAATAAAAATGATTTACAATTACAGTTGTATTGTACATATTACAAGAAACTCGTGTGTTTATGACTTTATAGGTAAGTGGTTTAGTTTAACTGCACCAAATGATGGACATGACTTGACTTGAACTAACATTAAATTAAGTATCTAGAGAATTCTATAAACATTTATTACACTTCGTAGATATAATTCAGTGTTAAATCTTAAAAATTAAGTTTATTAAAATAAGTTTAATTACCGCACTACTGTATAAACCTAATTTATACTTAACCATAAACTATAGTTAATACTCCCTCATCTTTTCATTTTCATTTTCTTTTTAAGCGTAATTTTTTATAATTTGGTATTTAATTATCAAGTTTTTGAAATGAAAATAAAAATAATAAAATAGAAAATGTTATAAATATTTTATTAAACCAAAAAATTATAACATTTAATAATTTCTCTTAAAAATCTTAAACAACGCTTCAAAACGGAACCAATGGAGTAATTTCTAATTATAAAAATTGACAAAAGATTTCGAAAAGGTTAACTAATTTATTTTAGCAAAATAATAAAAGTTAATAAACTCATGTTACAAAGCATTATAAAAGTCAACAATTTTATCTTACACAACGATATAAAATTAAGTTAATGAGTATATATTAAATTTTATTTTGAAATATACCTAATTTCCACATACCTGTACTTATCATTATCACAGAAATAGTTACCATCAATCTCTTAATTTTATGATTTGTTTAGAGTTTAATATATTTTTGAACCTTATAGTTAAAAATTTTATTTTTAATCTTTGCCGATAAAAAAAATATCTTTAAACACTATTTTATGAATTTTTATTTCTATGTTATTATCATCTTAAATGCTTTGTCGATCGGATTCACAAATAGCGTAATAATTTGTTGGACAATTAACATGATTATTGAGTTATTTTTAACGATGTTATTTGATATAGAAAACAGACTATTAAAAAAATGTTAAAAAAAATATAGAGAGAAAGTTGATAAAAAAAATTAGATATTAAATGTAAAATTTGAAAGAAAAATAAAAATTAAACACACTATTAAAAAATATTAACCTTTCTCAAATATTACCGTATTAATTTTCTATATATAATGCCACCACTGGAATCTCAAGTATGAAATTCAAATTCAAATGTTGGAGATCGAGGTATCTTTAATTTAATCATTTATCTATATTTGTCCATAGCAAGTCTTATAATGTTTATACTTTTATAGTATTACTTTACTTTCTGTATAAAAATATGAGGATATTCTCCCTGTAACTTCGTTTTGACCGAAACTCTACCCAATTTATGAAACATAACACGCAGAATCAAAAGAATCAATTTCAAATTCAAAATGTTAGATAAGATTGAGGGACCATTCATTTAATCCCATCTCTATATATAGCAAACTTTTCATTAATATTAACATCTGGTAAAACAAATTAACATGGAATTGTTCTCTTCCAAAAAACTTATATATTTTTTCGCATTTCCAATCTGATTACAAATTCACTAATAATAATAATAATAAATAAAACCCAGGTGTTTGTTTTTATAATCCTTTGGTGTCAGCATTGTGTCAATGAATCCAGATTCAAACTAGAAAAAGTACAATACTAACACCTGACATTCTTTGGTGTAGCTTCTTTGAAATTTCCTCATAATCATTGTCTTTGTCCTATTCCCATACCCACACAATTCCCTCTTTTTCTTTCTCAAACCTCATCATCTCACCCTCTTTGCATGCCCTAATGGGAATTCAGCACCCAAAATTAAAATTTCAAACCAAACTTTCATAAATAAACTACATTTACAATTTGCTTCCTATAGCCAAATACAGAAAAATTAATTTTTAACTCTGTCCTTCTACCCACTCTATTCATCTTACCTCTCCCAAAATTAAATGCCTCAACTTTCCTCAAATTAATGACTGTCATACGCAGGAAAAAGCATATTTCTTTACAGTACCAAACATATAAACCGTGTTAAAAATCCACCACTGACATCATCATTACAAAACGAACAGATTTTTTGTCATGTGCAGACTATTTTTTCTTCTTGCCAAGAATCATTTAGTCAAACCCTAAATGTAACTTTCAAAATTGAGATTGCTCGTTTTCTCATTAATCCTTCGATGTTTCTGGATTCGTGAATGCGTGTGAGTTATGGAATTTCGACATCAAACTTAAAAAAGTGGGGTATAGAAATTAGTTATGTGATAGTTTTCAGTTGATGCAGCAGATGATTGTTCATTTAAAGGCAACTAAGTGGTATAGATATTTCGAAAGAGTTTGAAACTGTAAATATTTAAAATTAGGCATGGGAATGAAGAAAGAAGATAAAAAAAAAGGTGAATGGAGTGAGAGAGTGGTGAAAAGCAGGGCAATGATGTTGATTGGTTTGAGTGTAGGTTGGTGGTGGAAGAAGGGAAAGAGTAAAAAAGAGAGACACATGCATATAACAGTTAGTACATTTGAAAGGGTTTTTCTTTCCAAAACTATGATAAGTGGTAGAATAGGCTAGGCTCATGCATTTATGCTACAACATAACTGCTTCTACCATGGCCTTGACTTTTCCTACTCCGTTAAAATCAATCAATAAATAAAAATAAAAATAAAAAAACATTTATTTCCATTTTCGTGGTTCACCCTTTTCTTACATTCTTTTTCATCGAAGATCTTTCCGACGTTAAAAAAACGACCAAGAACAGTGGAGTCAAAGTCCACCAATCAAGGAGAGTGAGGTAGAGAAGTACGTGGCAGTTAATGCAAAAACGTGAAGTGGGTTGGTGCGAATGTGAAAAAAAGCAAACGGAGGAAGCCCCTGAAAAATGGCACCGACACAACACTGCATGCCTACTCTACTTGACGTTGTCACTTTTTATACGTGTGTGTGTGTCTTCTGCCTACTAAGTAACATCTCACACACTCACGCCTCTCGTTTTTTCTTATATACACCGTCCATAATCGCTTTGTTCCCTTCACACACATTCGTCTAATCAAACATTATAAACCACCTTCATTAACATATGCTAAGTTGGAACCGACATGGAAAATAATTTTTTTACAACTTTCTTTTACAACATAAGTTGGTAGAAAATATAAGGTGTCATTTTCTGAGTTATTATTCATTTTTTCACTATCTCATTATTTTATATTTCAGAAAGACAACATTTCAGGTTGTAAAAAAATATAGTCAAAATCTAGTAGTCAAAATATTATTGTCCATTCCAACATCGAACTTCTGTATATGTTTGATTAATTATTTTCTTTGCCGGAAATTAACTTCACAAAATCATTTTTAGCTTTTAGTAATGAATTTCTTGAATTAATTTTAGGTTAAAGGAAGGCAAATGTTTTATCTGCATTTTTTTTTTTGCAGTCCTTGGAAATGTTTTTTTTTTCACAAATACATGTAAATAATGTTAGTACTCCTTTTTTTTAATTTTTTTATAATTCCTTGTTGCTTATTGTTAGATATCCCTCTTTCTGTTGCCTGAGTTTGGTCCCACGCTGACCACCACAAATTTAGTTTCCTTACGTATGTTTCTCCAATTAAATTATTTTTCACGTCTTTTTCGCTTTGGGGGCATTGAATTTTCGGTTCAACCAGAAACTTCTGATATTTTCATTTTTCTTGTCTTTATTCGTCGTCCTATAATTTCTCAATTGATTGGACTAGGCCCATCATGCGAATGAATCATAACGAGGCCTCTTTATTTACTTTTTTTTGTTATCATCTTAAATTACTCAATTTATAGGCCTAGGTCCGTCACGTGGTTCATAAAGAGGTGTTTTGTTGTTTTTTGTTTAAATAACTTCCTTAAATTACTCAATTTATTGGCCTGGCCCAATGTGTGGTTTATAGCGCCGCCCTTTATCTGTATTGCTGGACTTCTAAAAAAATCAGGAAAAAATCAGGAACCTTTATTAGGTTTAGGCCCGTCCCGTGTTCGTTGGTAACTACTGCGACAAACAGGGTTCATGAGTTGATTAGAAGCAAAGTAAAATTATTTGGAACAAAACTTCCGTACAGCACTATAGACACTGATTCTATTCTATTCCGGTCTTCCAATCATGTTTTAAAGTTTAACATGATAATATCAATATTTACACTTCTTTTCTTATTTTCTCACTCTTCAATCAACAGTATAGTATAATAATAATAAAGTAGAAATCAAATTACAGGTACAACTCTTACTAAATATTACATCATGATTTTTGTCTGACAAAAAAAGCCACTTTTTAACTGTTCATAATCATATATTTTTTTAAATCCAACCTTAGATTAAAATTTCTTTTTACATATATTACATTTACAAAATTTCATGCCGGTTAAAATAATTTGATATGTTTTATACAAATTAAAATCAACACAATATATACTTCTAAAAATATATAAAAAACAAATATACTTTTATATAATTTTTTTACGGTATAATGCCTAATAAAAAGTCACGATAAAAAAAAGTTCTATTAATTAGTACCTAAAAACTATGACAATATTTTTTCCTATGAGTAAAGAGAAAGTAGTCAAACCGTAAAATATCAAAGACAACAAAAGTTACACGACACAGGCATCAGCTTACAAAGTACACAGATTAGAAGTTACCGATTTACTATTGTGAAAAAAAAGGCATTAGTAATTAATTTTTATAGATTAGTTGAAAACGTTGGATCAATTGATTGTGCTATTTATTTGTATCTGCTGATAGAAAAAGGGCATATATGTTGCAGAAATGAAGAACTTGTGTGTTTCTCTTCTTGCCTTCAAAAAAGAAGCTGGCTTGCATCACCTTAGCCTAACAACAACGTGCTGCACAGAACACAATTAAGGAAAAGGTTAGTGATATGAATAGAAAAAATTTACACTTGCTACACAAATTTTAAGCTGTACCTTTATTTGTGTCCTATTAAATGTATAGGTGATGTGTACTCGTCCATCACTAGCTTGGATAACAGCAGGATATGAGAATTCCATTCCTAATGTATCTTCCAGTGTAAGTGCCTCTTGCCAGGATTCACCATCATCCTCAGAAACACCAACTTTAAGCACACCCCTTGAAACTGTGTTATAAGCCAGCAATATTCTCCCATCACTCAGCTTAACCCCATCAATACCTAAGCCAACAAAACAAGTTTCTTAAATGTGCCACTGAGTAGTCCAGATTCTCTATCGAGTTTTTGAGCATTAAAGTACACTATATTGATACTTTAAATATTCTTATAATATATTTTAAAATTTTAAAATAAGTGGTCATCAAAATGTTTTGAAAGCATCATGGAGGATCAGCACAAAATCCAGAATCCAAATTCGCCATTGATGCATGCATGGGGATGTAAAATAGCAACATGAGTAGTTTAGAAAATTGACCTGAGTTTGGGTTGGGGAGTTGTGTAGGCTTTGCATAGCCCCAAGTTTTACCACCATCAAAGGATTCTGATATATAAACTCTACCAAGGCCAGTAAAGGATCTGAGCAAAACACGTAGTGTCCCCTTTTCAGTCAGGTATGGTACTGGCTGAATCACACCAAGAGGTGTGTTTTCAATGAAAATTGGGCCATGCTTTCTCCATGTTCTGCCAAAATCTGTTGTAACCTGATACCATTTCACAAGCTATAGAAGTTAACCAGCTAATCAAGATCAACTGCTATTACATCACAAAGATCAGTGAGTTCTATTAGACACCTCTGCCCATGCTCCCCATGAGTTCCAGCTTTCAACAGAAGATCCACAGAGTAAGTCACCGTTTTCTAGCAAGAGGGGCTGAAAAACAGATACTGAATTCAGTAACAAAAACATTAATTTGTTCTGACTCAGTTATATTATAAATCCCAATTCCAAAGGAACATACAAAAAAATGTTACTTAGTAAGTTAGTAGTTTCAGTTTCACCTTATTCTTGATAGGTCCTAATATACCAGGAGGAAGTTGTTCTCTTTGTGTCCAGGTAATTCCTTTGTCATTTGAACGTTTCATGAATCCACTCCACCTGAGTACCAAAACATGGATCTCAATCAATGGAGGGTGACAGATTCATACTTGGGAATGTAGACTTTTCATAATGCATGGTGATACCACTTCACAGATTCTTAACCATAACAAGATACAAAAGCACCCATGAAAACAAAAAGAATCAAGTTGACGTAGTGTGGAATCCCAGCCAATGCATAATCCTACTTTATGTAGGATGCTGCAGAATAAAGAAATAGGTAGGAAATATTCTTACAATTGCAATTTTGTATACAATAAAGGATGCACTTCCCTCTTTACAAAGGGAGAGCATTTTACCAAATTGGGGATCATATCTCAATTGTGCGGGACATGGTGCAAAAGGAAAGGAATTTTGAAAAAAAAAAAACAGAATAGCATCATTGACATGTTGAATAGGCCAGTAGTCTATTTAGGAACATGTTTGATGGTGTATAAAGTAATTATTCCCTCTGGTTTTGTTTTCTACAGAAAATGTGGAGATGCTGTGCTAATTGTTTTACTCCTTCCAATTGTCATAATCATCAAAATTAAGCTTAAATTGTTCCTAATTTCTTCAATCAAAGGAATCTTATCTTATCTTATCTTACCATCAAATAGATAATAGCTGCAAGCAAAACAGATATCCACTCACACACAAACAAGAAGGTTGTAAGATTTGAAGCTTTACTTTTGAACATCTAGGCCTATTCTGTAGAACAGCACTAACTCATTTGATGGAAGTTTGAACAGTACAGGGTTCCACGTAGGAACATTTGGTTCTTCATCAGCAATTATGGGTGATTTCCATCTGCCATTCTACCAACCAAATATGCATTCACAAACCAGAACGAGGTTTCAAAACTTTAGAGCTAAGTAACAATTTTACAATGATAGGAATAGGAAATAATTTATACTAGAATGATTACTGATTTGAAACCATATTATTCGGTATTCACATGTCGGCCACTTTAGAAATTCATGTACTTCCGAAGCTACATTTTTATGCATTCTGTAAATAGAAAATGTTCAAAATAAATTATTAATTTCAGTTCTACAGGAAGAAGCCTTTCCATTGATGACAACCAAGTAGAACCTGCAACTTCTGGTATGACACTATATTTTTACTGCAACTATAAACCTGGAAAATTTGGAAAAAGATGAGTTAATTAACGCTTCTACCTTATAAGTCTGCAGCCATACTTTTACATCTGGTGCCCCCTCAGAGGAGCCCCCGAAATATGCAACCAGAAAATGGCCCTTCTCAACCTGTGAAAGTCAAAATACTTATAATCTGTTATGTTAATTGATATACAATGTTTAATTAAACCGAGGAAACGAACAAAAACTATTTCGTAATTTTTACCACCTCAACAATGGTAGAAGCATGACAACTGTTGAAAGGAGTTGATCTTTCAGGAAAAAGGAACTCCTCCACAACTGGCCCTTTTACGTAGCCACTGGTTTTATTTCCTAAGCCTTCGGCACCTGAATTTGTAGAGTTTTTCCTGCATAAGTTTGCAACTTCATCTTATCTAACTACGGGAATATTGCAGGCACCAGAAATTAATAGTATCAAGTAAATATAAGCAAAAAGCACCAACATAAAAAAAAAAAAAAAATCATGTACTTGAATACAGAACACTGTATAATAAATGTATGAAATCAACAAAATCAAATAATGGTTTTTCAGGTGAATGAAAGAGTGATAGAGTTAAGGTGTTTGCATACCCAGAAACGGAGTAAGCTCTATTAACCATACTCACGAAGGCCAAATATACAAAGGTAAGAAACAAGGACATGGTTCCACTTCCACGCTTCCTCTTTCTGACACCTTCAAGGAACACTGCGTGGAACGTGAGAGAGAAATTACACACTGGAAAACTATATTCATCGCACACATAACTTTTTTTAAGGTTTTCTCCACTAATGAAAGTTATGTGAATAAATTTTCTCTAACTCTTTTGTTTTATTCAGTTTGGGAGTTGACTAAATATCAGCCCTCCACATTTTCAAATGTCATCGTCTGCCGTTCATTTTATTTGATGTATTGAATGCTCAATGTTCTATGTCTCTCTGCTGTTCCTTAAAATATTTGCAACCTACTGTACAGGATAAGCACGTTTGTGTTTATACAATTGGAAACAAAAATTTTGTACCATATTATGACGAAATATTTTATTGTGAAATTGCGTTTGTAAATAAATGAAGTATATTAATTTCTAAAGTATTGGTAATCGTTCGTTTATTTTGGTCTCTCTTCTTTACACAACTTTAAATTTGAAGTACTCCCCGTATTGGGAATGAATGTCTGTGAAAATGGTAGGCTTACAGCAGATTTGACAACAGTAAATTTTTATTTTGACTATTTGTTTTCATTTTTTACTATTTAGTTTCTAAATTAATATTACTTTGAGACAATGATGATAGTTCAATTTTTTTTTCTTTTACTTTTATATTTTTTCGTAATATATTATTTTATTTTATGTGTGATTATATAACAATCAAAGTTTTTATACTTTTTTTGTGAGATTTTAGTCGTATTTTATATATAAACTAAAGTATTATTTAGTTATGATTATGTGTAAATTATTTGACTATATATTTAGTTATTTTTAAATTTAATGTTTAAATATCTGAAATTTAGATTTATAAGTGAAATATAAAAGAAGGATTAGAATAAATTCATTACAATCTAAGTTCTATATTTACACATGTCACAGTTTATGCCACTTCGATCATCAAGTATCCATACAAGTTTTATCATTTTTCGTAATACCTAATATACAACATAATTATCTTAAAGTCACAAATCGATTAAATATGAAAACTAATTTTTGTTTTACATTTATAATATACATTTAAATGCAACCAATCAAATAAGAGAAAAAAAATAAGAAAAATAAAATATATATTTTTTCAATAATTTTTAGATTAAGCAGGTTAGAGGTTGAGTTGAAACCCTACTTTTGCTAGAGTAAAAAATCTTTTACTTGAGTGAAAAAATAAGCTAGAGTTAGGTTTATTTTCAACATCAAAATCAATTACTTTCAAATATACTTTTAAAAACATTATAATAATACAACTTTTAAACCATTCAAACGATTAATCCAAGCATTTCATCTTTTACCCATTTAAATCAACCTTGGTTTCTTAATCAAAGCATGCATATTTATACTCACACAAAATTCATGATCTATTAGATGAAATGTTATAGAAATTTACTCTATTATCTAAATTATATTCAAAATTCCATTAAAGAAACCTTATATTTAACATGCATAATTTAGTTACTAGATCAACTAATCAATAACAGTATCTAATTCAAAACATTTTAAATAATCATTTATCAAACCAAACCCAGCAATACTGATGTTCAAGCATTCAAACAAAATTTCAACCGACAATTATAGATATCAAAATCTAGTAAGTAACCTTCGTATCCAAATTATCTATCCTATGATTGTATCAAAACCATAAATAATCTTTTTTACCTAAAATTCTTTATTCTAAAGAAACTTTTAGCTAAAGCATGAACTTATCCAAATCTAGGGACAAAAAACAAAGTTTTCAAATTTAAAAAAATTCAACATGTGGTAAAAATAAAATTGAAATGATCATTTTTCTCAATTGACCACATCAACATTAATAACAAGATCACAGGAAAAATAAGAGAAAAATTTATAAAGTAAATAAAAATTTATTCGGATTGAAAATATGATTGGGTAAAAATAATCTTGATTCCTCAATTGCTTTAAGATGGAATCAACTTCCTAAAAATTCAAATATGAAATCAATAATTTGGAGAAAAGTTGAGAGAAGAAAGTGTGAAAAAAAAATTAAAAAATGAGTGTGATTTGGGAGAATGACACCTACCTTTACACAATTTTTTTCATTTTGTCTTATTTATTCATCTCATACATTAAGTTCACTCAAATCATTGGAATATTTTTCATCTTGACATTGCCATAAAATATAAAATTATGTGTAATTCATTATTCTTTTCTCTAATTATTTGACATTTAAATAAGTATTATTTAGTAATTTATTTTAATATTTATACAATTATCATTTTTTAAGTAAAATTGACACTAAAGAAAATAAATCAAAGTTTTGACTTATATCACACATCCTATGAGAAAACAATCATGATTTAAACCTAGAAAATATTATTTACTATGAGGTTACAATCTTCCTAATGTGACTTATCACTCTCGTACTATTAGTACGTTGTTTATACGCCGTTTTTATTTCATTTTTATAATTCTTAAATGAACAATTTAAAAAACTAATCCTAAACAAACATAATTTCTTTTTATCCATTAAAAAAATAAAACAAAATAAATCATAAAATAATTAATTCCTTTTTGTCCAGCTTTTAGTACTATTCGAATGCAACAAACAGAAAATACCTCGATACCACAAAATGTATTAGAGAATATGACAATTTTATATTTCATAAATTTTGACTAAATTCCTAATATTGACAAAAAAGAGATCACAACAAGTTTATTTTATCTAAACAATGGAAATTTTAAAATGAATTAAAGAATGCAATAATCGTCTTTTTCATTAGGTGGAGCATGGATAAAAAAAAAGTATGCAAAAGTACCAATACCTCTTTAGGACTAAATTTTGCAGAATTTTCAAAATATAATTGTTTTTCTTTTCAGAAGACTATTTTTGAAATTTTCTAAAAAAATGATATATAAAAATAATAGCTGACAATGATTATTCATTTTTTTCATACTTTAAAAAAACGGAAACACCAACAACCAAACTTTTAGTTAGCTTTTTATTGAACAAAGAACAATACATGACAATGTAGATGGATTAAGTAAAAGACTTGCTTGTTTCTTCATTTTCGAAATTGAAACAATTTACTCCACGTCAACTTGGTAGAAGAACAACATGCTGCCAAAGAAAAAGATAGGGGTTAATATTATGAAGAAATGCAGGAAACGAATTGCAGATTAATTCCCAAAAAAGAAACTCAACATCTTCCAGTGATGATAACTGAAACCATCAATTATAATCAATTACCATAAAAAAATTGAGTTGTACCTTAATTTGTGTTCTGTCATATGTATAGGTGATATGTATTCGCTCATCACTGTCCTGGATAACAGCAGGATAAGAGAATTCCATTCCCAATGTATCCTCCAATGTAAGAATCTCGCACCAAGAATCACCATCATCCTCAGAGAGTGCCACTTTAAGCACACCCCTTGATTTAGTGTTATAAGCAAGCAATAACCGGCCATCTCTAAGCTTAACCCCATCGATACCTGGTAAACAAGGTAACACAGATAATGCACAACATAGACAAGTAGCAAAAGAATGAAAAGGAGTAAAAAAACTTCAAATTTGAAGTTATCCATCATCAACGTAGTTCTTACTGTTCAGTTAAAACAATCTTCATAATTATGCTGCAAAAATTTGAAAGCAATATAGTTCGCAAAATTGACCTGAATTTGGGTTGGGGAGCTGAGTAGGTTTTGCATATCCCCAAGTCTTGCCACCATCAGATGATTCTGACATACATACTGTACCAATGCCATCAAAGGATCTTAGTAAAACACGTAGTTTCCCATTTGCAGTCTGATAAGGTACTGGTTGAATCACGCTCAGAGGTTCATTTTCAATGTAAATTGGGCCATGCTTGCTCCATGACCTGCCTAAATCTGCTGTTACCTATTGCACAAAAGAAGTAATAAATGTCAGCAGGCTACCATTTCTAACCAACACTGAAGCCAAGCGCTCAACTAAGATGAGTTCAGATAACACCTCCACCCAGGCGCCCCAGGAGTTCCAGCTTTCAACAGATGATCCGCAAATTAAATCACCATTTTCAAGCAAAATGGGCTGAGAAATAGTAAGGAAAGCCAGTAGTAAAGAATAAATTTAATATAACTATGAACATCAAACCTCTTGCCATTGATAAAATTCAGTGAAATAGATCTGATGTACCTTATTCTTTATAGGTCCTAATATACCAGGAGGAAGCTGTTCTCTTGATGTCCAAGTCACGCCTTTATCGTATGAGCGTTTCACAAATCCACTCCATCTGAAATAAATATAGTTCTCATTAAAATTACCTAAAGTCCTATATGGTGGGGGAGGAGAGGGGGGATACAACTTATTAGATAAACAACTTCAGACTGGACAAAGCCATCACTTAAAGATTTCAATTTCAATCTATGGGGTTGCAATGAATTATGAATATATCTTTTTCAATATATTATAATTTATATGTCATGGAAATATTTCCATGTGAATTTATAATCTTTTTCTTTACCAATTACAGATTTTATCTGTAAATATGAACTTTCACACGGAAACTCTTCTGTTATACTATCCTACCAGTATATCTGATAGGAACTGAATTTACTGCAGACTAATAGAAAAAAGTTGTCAGAGAACAGTGCTAATATGCACAAAGTATAGCAACTGATAGTGGAAGCAAACAAAACAGAGAAGGAAAAATTCTATGCCCTACGGCAACACCACCCAAGACTACCTGAAATTGATTCCCTCTTTCTTCACTTATATCCCACAGCCATTAACTTTACCACCGTGCTTTCCACACCAAGTGCTATATCTAGAAGTTTGTTATAACCTAAGCAAATCCCACCTCGCGTAACAATATGATTCAAACTACCCAGTTCACAGGAGTTTAGAAGGAGAAACAATAATATGCATGAAAAAGTCAGGTTGATAAAATGCTCGTCAGACTTACTAAACTAATTAATAACCATAAATATCCATGTCGTTATCAAATCTCCAATAAAGACATTAGTCAGAAGAAAAAGAAAAGAGGAAAAAGAGTTGTTATCATGGAAATTTCCAATTAAGCACTTAGGTTTTGGATAGAGAAATTGGACCGGAAAAAAAAAAATCAAAATTGGATGCCAATCAACCAAGTGGAATCACAAACCTAGCTGTCTCAACAACTACCATATGTATATATGTGAACATTGCAGCAATGAATGTTGGCACGAGTGAAAAATAGATATATGAGGACTGAAAAAGTTATAAACTTTACTTCTGAACTTCTTGGCCTATCTTGTAGAAGAGAAGTATCACATCTGATGGAAGTTTGAACAGTACAGGATTCCACATAGGAACATTTGGTTGTTGATCAGCAATTACAGGTGCTTGCCATATCCCGTTCTATCCACCAAAATTGTGATCAGAAGAAAGTCAGTGCAGCATTCAAAATTTAGAGTTCATTACATCCCTCCTACAGATGTGAAACTATAAAGACGGTTTTTGACTAACAGATTAGAAATCAAAATTTGTTAACACTTCCTTTAGACACATTTGTAAAACTACTTAATAGCAACTCTACATTACGACATGCTGACTTTGCCAGGCAAAACAAACAGCTATTAAAGAAGAAACCTTGGCAGGAGAATATACTAAAGCCCCCAAAACTAGTACAACTGTGTGAAAACGCCCAGTTTCCAATTAATTGAAAGACTTTGGGGTAAAGCGTATGCATTTTACCTTGTAAGTCTGCACCCATATTTTGACATCAGGTGCCCCCTCGAATGAACCCCCAAAATAGGCAACCAAAAAATTATCCTTATCAACCTGCAAAGGTCAAACAGCGTGTCATTGGGTTCATTTGACCAAGAAGAATAAAAAAGAAAAAAACATCGATAAATCTTTTTTGATGGGCAGAGATTATTGTATCAATGACCTCAACAATGGTAGAAGCATGACAACTCTTGAAGGGAGCGGATCCAGATTGGTAAGTGAACTCCTCCTTTACTGGTCCTTGTATTGAAGAATCTTTCGCCATGCCTAAAGGTTGAACTTGCGAGGTTGCTGTGTTCTTTACTTTCGCACTGCTCGAAACAATGATCTGCAAAATCCTCTAGTTTTAGTGAAACCGAGTGGTACGGGAAATGGTTCAACTGCATTCTGTGTGGCTGAACAGCTGTCCGAAAGAAAATAAAAAATTGAGGTCTAACGTAAAATAAAGAATCGAAAAATTAATTAACAAGAATTCCTACCTGCTCTCAAACAAAAGCGGCTTTTCATGTTTAATTAACAAGAAGAGGATCGGAGTAGGATATGATTTTTCAAGAATAAAAAATTAAAGGGGGGTTTTATTCTGCAGTGTCGTAATACATGTAATTCAGAATGTTGCATGATAAATGAAAGCGGAAAAAACAACAGACGGAGTGAAGTGGGGAGCATGAAAAGGATAAGGAAAGAAATCGAATTAAGGATTTAATTGGATTGGATAAGAAAAATTAAAGAGATAAATATGTTTTTTTCCTTAACTTTAAGTCAATTTTAGAATTAGTCTATTTTAAAATTTTTGAGCAATTTAGTTTTTCATTTTTTTAAAAATACATAGATTTAATCCTTCTAATCAAATTTTGTTAAATTTATTTGACATTTTAAGTGTGTTTCATAATAGTATTTGACTTAATATTAAAGCAAAAATGTGTCAAACAGTATAAACAACTCAAATATAATCCTGAAATGCATACGAAACCTCAAATAAATTTAACAAAATTGGATTAAAACAAGTAAATGCACGTATTTCGAAATATGAATGACTAAATTGGTTTAAAGTTTTAAGATGAACTAATTTTAAGATTAACTAGAAGTTAAGAGACAAAAAACATATTTAACCCAAATACATAATAGTAGTTAACTTAACATTAAAGCAAAAATGGTGTAAAACAGTATAAACAACTCAAATACAATTATGAAATACATATGAAACCTCAAATAAACATAACAAAATTTGATTAAAAAGACTAAATCCACGTATTTCAAAATAGGAAGAACTAAATTAGTCCAAAGTTTTGAAATTGACTAATTTCAAAAATTATTGAAAGTTAAGGGATCAAAAACATATTTAACCCAAAATTAAAAAGTACAATAACAAAGGGTTAAATGCCCTTACCTTTTAGTAAATTTTGGAATTAGTCCATTTTGAAACTTTGGACCAATTTAGTCCTTCATGTTTCAAAATACGTGAATTTAATTTTTTTTAATCAAATTTTGTTAGGTTTGTTTGATGTTTCGTACGAAATTTCAGGATTGTATTTGAGTTATTTATACTGTTTAACGCAATTCTGCTTTGATGTTAAGTTAACTACTATTATAAAACGTGTTTGAAATGTCAAATAAACTTAACAAATTTTGATTAAAATTATTAAATTCACGTATTTTGAAAGATGAAGGACTAAAATTGTCTAAAGTTAAGTTTCAAAATGACTAATTCCAAAATTCACTATAAGTTAATGGACTAAAAACATATTTAACCCAATAACAAATAAAAACTTAAGTGATATAATTCAGGAAAAACAAATAAACAAGAAAAAGGATTTTAAAGAGGAAGAAACTTGGTTCAAACTTTTAAAACATAGTCAAAAGGATCCACTTTTAATTTTTTTTATTTTATTTAAAAAAATTAATTAATAACACATGAAGAACATGTGTCAAGTGCATATAATCAACGTTGCTGGGATCAAACAAAATCAAATCAATTTTAATTTTACGTGATAATCGAGGAAAAAAAATATGTAGCTATTTTTATTATAATCATTGGATAACATTTCGAATGACTAATTGAATATTTATAATTGAATAACTTCCTACAAAATAAAAAAAAACTACTTCATTACAATAAATAAATATATTAATTAATTAATGAACTAAGTTTACATAAATATAAAAGAAAATACCATACAAAATATATAAACACTTAGAATGTTATAACTTATGGTCTCCATAATTCTTAACAAGAATAAGATTATCAATATTTATACATATTTATATTTTCTATTTCTGATTTATTTTGTTTTATTTTTATCTCCATTTTAAACTTTACATTATCTTATATTACTTTCTTTATTATAAATGTTTTAAAAACTTTATTTAATTACATAAAAATAAAAACACGTGTTTTTTTATATAAAATAAAAGGTTCAATTAAAATTTAAATATTTTTATGTGAATTTTTATTAAAAATTTATTAATTTACTGAATATTTATTTATTTTTTAAATATTTTTTATTTAATTTTTACTATTAACAAAATAATATAATTGTTATTTTTTTTTTCATTTTAAAGTTAAATATATATTTTTTTGTGTCTGAACTTACATATAAGATAAATTCGTTTTGATTCTAAATTTTGATAATTTTAATTCTAAAATTAAAAAGTCAAATAAATTATTTTTTAAAATTCTAAAAATGTTATTTTTTTGTTGCATGTTAAATTATATTTTAAGATTACATTTGAATAGGAAAGTGTGAAGTGATGTAGAGAACTAAAACATAACTTTAAATGTTGTTTAATATGGTAAGAAAAATTGTTGTAATTGGACTATATTTTTTATTTATTTTTAAAATTTGAGAAAAAATAAATTTGTGAAGATTAATATTTTATCTAATTAAATTTGTGAAGTAAAGAAAAATTATGTTACTCTTTAGAAATTATGGTTGGATTTTTTTTAAGTCATGCAAGTCAATCCTCACGAGAAAAATTAAATTGTTTTAAATCATTCAAATAGAATTTTCGTCTTTTGGAAATATACCACTGGAGTGAAAATTTCCTCAACTTATATGAACATTATATTTAAATTTAAAGAAAACAATAACTTAGAGACCCTAGTTTGAGTATATAACTACAGATGTAGGAGATAGAAGTGAAGTGATTTTACTTTGACCCGAAGCTGGTTAGTGATGCGCGGCAACATTTCAGAAACAAAATGGTTGACAGTGACCGCCATAACCTTCACACTCACGGCCATTTCCATCTCTGGTAACTACAAGTTATCTCAATTCCGAGTGTAATCACTCATTCACCATCGTCCTCATATTTGTCACTGGTTTTTGCAGCCTACGCATTAAAGAGAAAATGGAACCATATGAACTCCAAGATCGAGGAGCTCGAGGCATCTCTTAAGTCCTGTTCTGAGAAATGTGCCTCCGAAAGGCAAGGCCGAATCAGGGCTCAACAGGTTTCGATCACCTCTCTCTCACCCAACCAACCACTTTACGCTTTCCTAATTCCGTTTCCGACTCCGGTATTTGCAGGCCTTGAGAGAAGAAGTAACAAAGTCGCAACCTAAATCTGAAAACCTAAACCTCACTTGTTATCCCATGATGCCAATCGGTACCGTCCACTCCTGCTTCTCCACCAGGAACGGGACGCCGAGGCAACCGTTACTCGTGCCACTTGCCAGGGCGTGTTTGGTTTTTAACACTACTCGCGTTCCACCGGCGTCGCTCGAGGGTTTGGAGGAATATTCTCATTGTTGGATTCTGTATGTTTTTCACTTAAATACGGATCTTGATAAGCTGTGGAAGCATCCGTCTAAATCAGGGTTCAAGGCCAAGGTGTGTGCCTCTGGTTTCAAATAATAATTTGGTCCCTTTTCACATGAACTTTACCTTAGTTTCTTTAACTAATTATGAGTGCTTATTATATACTAGAGAGGATTTATTATTTTTAGTCATTGAAGTTAAATCAAAAGAAAAAGTGAATTGAAATTCTGACGTGACCCAAATGTATTTTTAATCTTTGTACCAGTTAGAAGAGATAGTTTCTATGAGAGTTAAGTTCATGAGTCCAAATTAGCATACGTGAGAAGATTAATTCATTTTATGTTTTTAGTTTCTTGTTTTATCAATGCTTAAAAAGAAGTTTATTTAAACATAATCTTAATCTACTTTGTCATAGCTATGCCATGTTATTTTTTGTTTTATTGAAGTCTTTTCATATGGATCGGTGGATGAATAGGTGAGGGTTCCAAGATTGAAGGGTGGAAGAAAGGGAGTGTTTGCCACACGATCCCCACACCGTCCATGCCCCATCGGACTCACAGTTGCAAAGGTAAGGACACTTGTTGGTTTTGTGACTCTGAGATGGTTCTTCTCACGAATGACATTTTTACTGATCGATATATCTCTGGTATAATGTATATTGTTGAATTTTGGAGACCAGCAAACAAGTCTCTCAGGAAAAATCACTTTATCCTTTGTTATCTTTAGATTACTTAGTGATTCCTCTTAGCATCACTAAATTGTTGCAATGCAAGCCTACGGTAAATTCATTCCTAAGACAGTATCGGATTTCAGACCCTTGTTCCTGGGCTCATTGCATATGCTATGAAAGAAGTGGCCCAATGTTTATGAATTGATAGCTTCAGTTTAAGTTTTTATGGTGGTTATTCCCCCTCCCCAAGTATGAATTCAGTGTTGTGTGGTTAAGAAACCATACAGTACTGTTTTACATTTTAAAAATTCACGTGACAAGACAAGTATGTTGATGCCAAGCAACAACAATGATTTGTGTAATAAACATGTGACTGTTACATGTCATTTTTCTTAAGAGTGGATGAGAAGAAGTATGAATCAGTCACGTAACAAAGGAACCACAGATCATGGAATGATAGCGACACATTAAAATTGGGCTACACTGCTGATAGGAAATTGAATTTCACCCTTATTATTATGTGATAGGGAAATCTTAGTTCTCCATTGATTACTTTTTATGCAGGGTCTCATTAATGTATATTTTTTTCATGTTGTCTCTGCTCCCTTTGCCATCGACTTCCTAGAATTTTAATTTTGTATTCAAATAAACAAAAAGGACGGCTGTAGTTTCTAACTTTCATGTTATACTGTAGGTAGAGGCTGTACAGGGAAATATGGTTTTGCTCTCGGGTGTGGATCTGGTTGATGGAACTGTAAGCCTCCATTTTCAATCCCTGCTTTTTATGCAAACTTGAATGGAATTTTGTGCCACTCGTGATATTGGTATTTGTTTAACTGTGAATTTTATGCTTTTATGTAAATGCATAATCATGTTGCTTCGGAATCTCATCAACAGCCGGTGCTTGATCTCAAGCCTTACCTACCATATTGTGACAGCATCCGAGAGGCTACAGTGCCAAATTGGTTGACAGTAATGCCCCGTTTTCCTTTTAGCTATATCTTTCACTGCTTATATTGGTTTACTTTTTCTAATTAATGTATAGCAGATTTTAACAATTTGATCTTTCGATTACTGTAAGTAACTTTAAACAATGGTTAGCTGGATATCAAATTTAATCTTCACATTTGCGAAAAATGATATATAATAAATCATCACTACCTTTTACTACGCAATGAAACTCTTGTATTATGATTATTCGAAAGCTTTATATTATGGTGTGCATTTAGAGTCCGCAATGAAATGTACTTGAGCAATATTATATTTTCTCACATCTCTCTATAGAAGTTTAATGAATTATCTCTTCTTAAAAAAGTTGTATTTCTTCAGGATGATAACTTGCTTTCTGTAGCTTCTATTAGCTTTTCGGAGGACTTCACTTCAGCTCTCGAAAATTGCTGGATAGTGGCGGTGAGTTGTTAACTGCTTAATGCATCATGTCCACTCTTTATTTTTGTTTTTATTTAATAAGAATAGATTCACTTTTCCAAATGATTGCAAAGCAGCTCCTTGAAGCTTTAACATTTTTCATGGAAGAAAATTGATATTTTAGCAACTCTTATAAATTACAACCTTGTTATAATAATAATAATAATGATATGAACATCTAAGTTAATAAAGAAAAATAAATAAAATATTATTTCTTGTGTTTGTTCAATCATAACAAGAAAAAAACACAAAAGCAAAAATAAAAGAAAGTAATTGTATTATAACATTAGGTTCTATATACAAAGTATGTTCTCAATGCAACATATATCGCATATACATAGGATTCTCTATTTATAGAACTAAAGAAACAGAATAACCAAAAACCACAAATACAATTAAGACAAAACACCATATAATAATACATGTGGTAGATGGTACACGGTCTAACTAATATGAACACTATTAAAAGCATTCTAGTAGACAATATTTTGTACTATTCATGATTATGATACAAACTCTTTAAACTGCACACAAACTCCAATCCATTGTCAATTCTAAGCACTATAAGTTTGGTTACATGCTAATTACCAATCATGGTGTGCCACTCCTTAATCATTAAAAAGTTTTAGTCTTTCTTTTCTAAGTATAAATTCACACCCTCCTCGAGTAATCATCAATGATAGTAAGGAAATAAGACCTACCATGAGTTTGAGCTCTTGTTCGACTCCATAGGTTTACATGAGCATACTTAAGCGGTCTACCGGATATATGCTTACCCGTCTTAAACTTCAATCTATGAAACTTTCCAAAGTATGCAATGATCACGAAACTCCAATTCATCATTCTATCACCTCCTACCTATTTGCCCAACTCCGTTAAACCTCTCTCACTAATGTGTCCCAATCTTAGATGCCACAGTTCGGTATTATCTTGCATCGTCTGACTAGCCACAAACACATGTGATCACTATTCTAGTATATAAAGACTTTCTTTTTCACTTCCTTAGAAACTTTAGACGCACCTTTTAAAATCTTCATAGTACCTTGTTCAATCTTGGTTGACAAACCCATAAGATCAAACATACTAATCAACAAAAGATTTCTCTTAAGCTCTTGAACACATTCTCACATCTTGCAATATCATCTCTTGGTTGTCAATCATCTTCAATTTGATTGATCCCATGCCTTGCACCTATATGCTTTATTGTTCCCAAGAAGAATTACATCTCTTCCTTTCAGTTCTAAGGTCTCAAAAAACTCCTTCACCGAACATATGTGATGAGTGCAACCTGAGTCCATAATTCAACTTCTTTGTGTAGTTGACACTAATGCCACTAACACTCTAGCATATTCCAGCTATTAGACGCTACTGCAACATCAAAAATATTCTCTTTTGTAATGACAGTTTCTGCCCTTCTCATTCTTTTCCTTCTTTGGACTGTCTGTCTTATAGTGACATATCTTGTGACAAATCAGTGGATGAATGCTTTGACTTATTCAATTTCACCTCCCGTATTTTCTTTCTCTTTGACTTCAAGACATTCAAACTCTTCAAGACATTATAGTATGCCTTATACTCTTGAAGTTTTTGTAGCTCCCTAGTCCAAATTGAGTTCTAAACCTCCTCGAGAGTTAAGCCTCATCATTGTCTTTGAGCTTCACTTCAATGTTATCCAGATATTCAGAATCTTGTTAAAATCTGCTAGCTACTCCACCATCATTCTTTGTTTAGTCATCTGGAATGAATACAATTGTTACTTCAGATAGCGTCTATGTACCAAAGAATTTGTCATATACAATGACGAAAGTTTCATACACTTTGATGTATCAATTCTCTTCTTCGTGACTTCCCTGGATGTCTTATTCCCAAGACACAAAATTATGGTGTTTTTGACTTTGTTGATTATGTCAATCTTCTCCTTTTGAGACAATGATGCTAACATGTTCACCTCACCCTTATCTTATCAACAAATTTTGTTGTATCAAAATAACTTCCATCTTGATCCTCCATAATCCGAAGTCATTCTCACAGAAAAAAAAAAACTTCTCAATGGAAAATTGGTGACCATGTCTTCAAATCTTGCTGTTCTTGAGTTTGTTCCTCTCAGACGACGCCAATTATTGGGTTCGTTCAACAATAACAAGAAAAAACACAAGAACAAGAAAGAAAACAATTGTATTATAACAGAAGGTTTTATACACAAAGTATGTTCTCACTATAACATATATCGCATATTCATAGAGTTCTCTATATACGACTAAGAAAACGAAATAACAGAAAACTGCAAGGATAGTCAATACAAAATGCCATCTAATACAGGTGGTGGATTGTCTAATTAATCTTAAAACTACAAGACAGATCTTTGTACTCTTCAACAGATGATCATGATTGCGCTAATACATCACATTTGCAATTGTTTGATAGAGGTTACCAATATATATCACTATTCTTCACGTAAAATACGTTTGTTAGTTAATTTTAATGCAAAACCAATCATATTGAAAAGAAATGGTAAATTAAGTGGCTCAATTGGAATAAAAGAAAATCAGGGGCTGAACCTGAAGTGACCTTGCTTGAAATTGTAATGACAAAACTTAGCAAAGGCTCAATTAATTATTTATTTGAAATTATTTTTGTTAGCCATAATGGATGCACCCAATCAGTATGTAATTCAACCTTTCATGTTTTCAACTTTCTTCGGGGGTACATATTTTAAATTAAAGGGAAATGACTCTGATTACCATACTTATGTCTTGGCTTTTGATTACTCTCACTATTTTAATTTTAACATTGTACTTAACTATCTAGTGTCGGTTTTAATTGCTAATATTCCCGTTTTATCTGAACGCATGATTTTTTTTTGTTTCCTTAAGTCACATTTTCAATCTTGTTGCTTTACATTATACGGGTTTATGATTCAGGAAAAGAAGTCATTGTATGCATCACCAGGTGAGTTCCAAAGCTTGATAAAGCAGGTTCTTTCCTGGGATATTCGGTCATTGAGTCAACGCAATCGGCCACATGATGCACTACCTAAGAAAGAAAACGATGAACTATTGGGTAATGCTTCTGATGTAGATGACCATGAAAATGAAACATTAGTCCATGAAAGAGAGCAGAATGCTATAAATTCCAGTGAAATCATTTATCACCTGATTTTGGAGGGACTTGATGTCTCTTACAGAATTGATCATGACGGTAATGTCATCGTAGATAATGTATCACCTGCTGTTCAGGATAATAAGCATAGTTTCTTTAATTACTTGACATGGAAAGACAAGATGCAATGATTTCTTTTATTCTACCCGATTACTTGTTAAGCTATTTTAATTTATAATTTTCTTTTTCAAAAAATGTTTTTGCCCTTTTGTTACTAGTAATGTAACTTTGAAGGTGTTTAGTTTCCTTTATGTTCATTTTGAATTCATGTTTTTGTTACAATTTCGTAATACCATCTTGTATTATTTTCAAAATTGTGAAGAATTAAGCAACATCCTACAAGTTATTCTTGTTGTTAGTTTATAGGCTACACTTTTACTGTTATGTGTTGTGGTGAATCCACGTATTGAGAACAAGAGAATAGAGGATGCTGTTTTATTTTCCTTGGGTATGGAAGAATAACAGATAAATTAGATTTTCTATTATCATTTACGGACTTTTAAAAAAATGCAGAAACGGGTACATTAAACTTTCCTATGGACGCTCGTGTTTTTAGGTAATATAACTCTAAAGTTCATGCATTTTATTTATCAGTTTTAGAGAATTCATATTTTTAGTGGCGGATAAATTTTTAAATCTTGAAATTGATAAAAGATTAGACTGAGTAGTTTGATTCACTTTCTCCTATTACTAGTCTAAAGGTTTTCTTATAATAGATATCAATTTTTTATTTTTCAGATGATATAACTTTTAAGTTTATTACTTATTTTTAGTGAAAAAAATCATTGTGTATAAGTTTGTAAATTTTGGGACTGCTAAAAGACTAAACTTTAAATAGTTTGAATATCTTCTTCTGATTATTAGTCTAAATTATTTTTATAATACGTATTAACTTTTTTTTTCGATTTGTTTAGTTTTTTGAGTTTGTTTCGTAAATTTTTTAGATTTAGTTTGTTCTTCTATGCTTTTTTTTTTTTGGTTTTTCTTTTTAATAAATTGCTTCATGTGATGATACCTTATTATTGGATTCTAGAATATCAATTTAATTGAGATATCAAAATTAACGTAACTTTTTATATAAAAGAAAGTTTATGTACAATAATAAAGAAAAATTAATATATATTGATGTATCAAATGAAAAATATTTACTGTGATAGATAAGAATTTTTCATTGTAACCATACTATTAAGACCAAACTCTTATTGTATATTCTGTATCACGTAGTTAAGTTTGCTTATGCATTTAAAACTGGGCATTTCTTTTCTTCCTGCACCTCCATCATTTCTTCCTCCACCCCATATTCATATTAAAATAACCAAATTATCCTTAATTAAAAACGAATAAAAACCCTTGATGTATACATACATATTTTGTATTGTGTGGTAATAGTTCTTCTTGTTGGTATTGAGATATTAAGAAACTAGCTTATCTTTTAAAAACTTTATCTAAAAGGATTATAATTACACATATATTTATACTTTTTTTTCTTGTTTTAGTCAGTTTGTTTAATATCTATGATATTTATAAATAGAATTGTTCTATTTTTTTGTTGTCGTTACATTTATTATTTAACATTTAATTTTTTATATTATATTATGTATTTAAATTGTCACACTATACCTGTTTTTAGTATTATAAAAATCCAACTACTGACCAAAATAATTAATGAGAAAGAAAACATAGTCCGTTTTTAGTGGCGACAAGTAGTTGTTGATGTTGAAAGGACAGCTATTAAGAATGGTAACAAATATCTACAAGGATTCTCAATCATCGGAGTGGATTTAATTTTCTCAAAAGGTCATAAAAAAATTTATCCAATTAAAAAATATCAGAAAGATTTTTTTAAATTAAATTCCTTTTTGTGTACAAACATTTTATTCTTACTATATTAGTAAAATATCTTATTTTATTTTACATATACCAGTTAATATACATGAAATTACTTTTTTTTTTCTTATTATGATTCTTTGTAACCGTTAAAACTTTTTTCTCTCATTTTCTTTATCTTTTACTAGCGATAATATTTAATTTTCATAAAAGTTTAAATTAAGATCAATAGTAATTATTTCTAGAATATATAATTAATTTTAAAATAGTTACTAAATGTAAAATTAGAAAAATAAAATAATTATAAAAAATAAAAGAATTTTTTAAAATAATAATTAAAAATAAAATAATCATAAAATAATTAATTTTAAAATAATAATTAAAGATAAAATTAATAAAACGAGAGAGAGAGATTTTTTACAACATCAATCTAAGGCATTTTATTATATCATACCCGTATATATAATTATGGGCTCTTTTCAAATTTGTTTAATGTTAAATTTAAATTTTTAACTAATATATAGTAAATCTAGATAATAGAGCATAAAAATAAAATGCATTGTATAAATAAATATGTATAAATTATACTTAAAAGATTAGTATACCTAATCATCTATAAAATAATAAAAAAGTATTTTTACTCCATAAAATAAAATAGGTAAACACATTTATGTTTGTTTTCATTAATAATAATATTATTATAATTACTGTTAAATAGAAATTAAAGTTGTTAAGATATGTCAAATATTGTATTAGTTATAATTTAAATATTATTATCTCTGTGAGCAAATATGTGCATCCATTCCTTTAATAGATGAGGAATAAGGTTTAATTACGATACCCACTTTGGTACATGTATGTCAATTTGGTACCCGCTTTTAAAAAAGTGTCAATTGCAACCAAACTTTTGAAAAAGTGCTTTCAATTAGGTCCCTTATAGATGGAGTTGACTAACGCCGTTAGTCAACGTGCCACGTGTCAGTATGTGGTTTTTTTAATTTTTTTTTTGATTTTTTTTTAAAATTTAAAATTTTTTACATTTCTTTTTTAAAATTTTTTGAAAAAAATAAAATAAAAATGCCACGTGTCAGGTTCCTATGTGTGACATGTGGCATTGTCAGTGCCACGTGGCATTGCAATGCCACATGTCAGTGTCACTATCAGATGTCATTGTGTTGATTTTGATTTAGTCTCTATATATGTCTTTTTGTTTCAATTTGGTACCCACTTATGTGTATCTTATTCAATTTTGTCCCAATTTTTTTAATAAGAAAAATATTTTTGTAATCCATTTTTTTAAGATTAAAACTAATTAAGTATAAATATTTTTGCAAAATTAAGTACTAATATTCATATTGTTTTACTAATATTTTTTAGACTAAATGTATTATTTGTATAAAATGTTTTACTAATATTTTTTTATTAAAAATGACTTTTTAACATATTACTTTATTAATTACTTTTTTATTAAGTACTCATGTTTTGTTAATTATTTTTTTTTCAAAATAGAATAATATTGTCTCTTACTAATTTTAAACCAAAATTTCTATTTGTTTGAATGTTACACTATTTTTTTTTATTAAAAATGACTTAATAAATGGCTTTTACCACTAAATTTTAATATAAATATCAAATACTTAATTTTTGTAAAAATTTTATACTTAATTACTTTTAATTTTATAAAAAATGGATTTTAATTATTAAAAAAAAATAGGTCAAGATTGAATCAGATACACATAAGTAGGTACTAAATTGAAACAAAAAGACATATATGAGGACTAAATCGAAATCAACAGAATGACATCTGAGAGCGACACTAACACGTGGCATTGCAATGCCACGTGGCACTGACAATGCCACATGTCACACACATGGACCTGACACATGGCATTTTAATTTTTTTTTTTAAAATTTTAAAAAAAAATTTAAAATAAAAAAAAAACCATATACTGACACGTGGCACGTTGACTAACGACGTTAGTCAACTCCGTCTGAAAGGGACCTAATTGAAGCAATTTTTCAAAAGTTGGGATGCAATTGACACTTTTTTAAAAGCGGGTACCAGATTGACACACCTGTACCAAAGTGGCTACCATCCGAGTAATTAAACCATGAGGAATTATAGGACTCTTGTATGTATATATATATATATATATATATATATATGGTACCTATTATTTGAAATAATACATCAGAATTATTCTTTAAATTTTTTCTATATGGTATTAGAGCCAAACACCGACCTCTTTATTTGAATATTTCTTATGGCTCCTTCCGACAAAAATCAATCGGAGAAACTTGATTTTGGGACTTCCGCCGCTACCCATATGCAAGAAGCTATTTCCAAGAGTCATAGTTCTACTGTTGCTGGATTTGTAACCAAGTTAGGTATATCTAACTCTGCTCTTAATCTTTCTGTTGTTTCTAGGGATGGTGATTGGATAATTGATTCAGGTGCGATCATATGACTTGTGATTCACATAAATTTATTAATTTTTCCCCTAATTGTTCTAAAATTGCTATTATTAATGCCAATGGGATCTCATCTCCTGTTGAAGGTGTAGGTACTATATCCCTTTCTCCCTCCTTATCAATCTCTGATGTTGTATTTGTTCCTACATTGAATTGTAATCTTCTATCTGTCAGCAAGTTAATCAACTCACATTCTTGTATTGCCTTATTTTATCCAACCCATTCTTGTATTGGCAGTGGTAAAGAAAGAGAATGATTGTATTATCTTGAAAATGTCTCACAACAAACCCATAAAGGAACGTTGGCTTGTCTTGCGAATGACCACATACACGATAAAAATAAAAAGGAAATTTGGTTATGGCATAGAAGATTGAGACATCCCTCTTGTGGTTATCTACAAAAATTATTTCCATCATTATTTTATAAATACAATATTTCTGATTTTATTTGTGAAACTTGTGTAATGGCAAAGAGTCATCGTGCTGTGTTTCCTTTAAGCAATAAAAAAACAGATTTTCCTTTTTCCTTAATCCACACAGATGTTTGGGGTCCTGCCCCATAATCTACACATAATGGGAAAAAATGGTTTATCAGTTTTGTTGATGATTGTACTCGGGTAACTTGGGTGTATTTGCTTAAACATAAAAATGATGTGTGTAATATGTTTTGTTCCTTTCATCATATGATAGTACTCAATTTAATACACACATTAAGGTCATTCGATCATACAATGGAGGGGAATATTTTAAGACTGAGTTAATCTAGTTCATGAACTCCAAAGGCATCTTACATCAAACTACATGTCCTTATTCACCACAACAAAATGGGGTGGCTGAGAGAAAAAATAGACATATATTAGAGGTGACAAGATCACTTTTGATATATGGTAATGTCCCATCTCATTTATGGGGTGAGGCCGTGAGATCATCAATTTATTTGATTTATCGAACACCTTCTAGTGTGCTTAACTTTCGAAGGTCTTTAGATGTGTTGTCTGATCATTGTATCCTTCCTTCCATAGTCTCTTTACCGCCTCATATTTTTGGGTGTGTTATATATGTTCACTTACACTCATATCAACATACAAAACTTGAAGAACGAACTTTAAAATGTGTTTTTGTTGGGTATGGATCAACTAAAAAAAAGGCTATTTTGCTTACCATCCACCATCAAAGAAATTTTATATTTCTATGGATGTGACATTTAATGAGCATAGTTTTTTTATGTTGATTCTACACTTCAGGGAGGCAATGAAAGTGAAGTGCATAATCATGATGTTAGTATATGATGTTAGTATGTTTGATATCCCATATACAAAATTATACTGTAAAGATAAATTATCGTGTGAGGATCATTCTGCAGGAAGTGAGCCAATCCTAAATATGGAAACTTCTCCTTTGGATAATACAGTGTCTTCTGATCCTAACCAGTTGGCTCAATCTTCTTCACATGTTCGGCTTGACTCTTTAGAGGTACCTTCTGATCCTATCTCTGATAAGACTAATGTACTTGAAACTAATCATGAAATTATTTCTCTTGATCCTACTCTTGATAATACTAATTTAGACGAAACCGATCATGAAATTGATCCTTGTCTGCATGAGATCACCAACACACCAAACATTGAGTCTACTACTGTCCAGTATAATCTTTCACCCCATTCTAACCGTGGCCAACCTCAAGCTAAATATGAACCAGACCTCCAAGCCAAAGTTAAATATCCCATTAGTAAATATGTGTCATCTCACAGGTTATCTTAGTCATATGCATCATTTATATCTCAATTATTTTCAATTTCTATTCCTAGTAATATACAGGAAGCTTTGGCAGATCCTAGATGGACCAAAGCAATGGTTGATGAGATGGCAACTTTAGAAAAAAATAACACTTGGGATCTTGTGTCCTTACCAAGAGGGAAGAAGACTGTGGGCTGCAAATGGGTATTTAAATTTAAGCATAGAGCTGATGGAACTATTGAGAGGTATAAAGCACGACTTGTGGCTAAAGGTTACACTCAATCTTATAGTGTAGATTACCAAGAAACGTTCGCACCAGTAGCCAACCTCAATACTGTGAGAATACTTCTGTCACTAGCAGTAAACCAAGATTGGCCTATTCTACAATTTGATGTGAAAAATGCTTTCCTACATGGAGAAATTTCAGAAGAAATTTATATGGATTCTCCACCAGGTATGACAGATTCAATTGGGATGAAGGTTTGCAAATTAAAGAAGGCTTTATATGGATTAAAACAATCCCCAAGAGCATGGTTTGAAAGGTTTACCAAGTCTATGAAGGGTTTTGGCTATATAGCTAGTAACTCTGATCACACCTTATTTTTTGAAGAGAGGAAAAGGAAGAATTACAGCTTTGATTATATATGTAGATGACATGATTGTTATAGGAAATGACCAAGATGAGATTTCCAGTTTACAACAATACCTTGCATCTGAATTTTAGATGAAACAACTTGGAAACCTCAAATATTTTTTGGGTATTGAAGTAGTTAGATCAAAACATGGTATTTTTCTATGTCAAAGAAAATATAATATTGATTTACTATCAGAAACTGGACTGCTTGGGAGTAAACCAGTTGATACACCAATTGAACAGAATCATAAACTCTTTCAATGCTCAAATTCAGCAAACATAGACAAAGGGAGATACCAAAGGCTAGTAGGAAAATTAATTTATTTGTCCCATGCACGTCCAGATATTACCTATGCAGTGAATGTTATTAGCCAATTTATGCATGACCCACGAAAGCTTCATATGGATGTTGTTGAGAGGATTTTGAGATATTTAAAGTCCACTCCTAGAAAATGAATTTTGTTCTCAAATTATGGAAACTTAAAAGTAGAAGGGTACACCGATGCAGATTGGGCATGTTCAAAAGATGATAGAAGATCTACCTCTGGATACTTTACTTTTGTAGGAGAGAATCTTGTAACTTGGGGGAGTAAAAAGCAACCTGTAGTAGCAAGATCTAGTGTTGAAGTAGAATTCAGAGGCATGGCACTAGGTGTATGTGAACTTTTGTGGATTAAAAATGTGCTATCAGATTTGGGCTTTAAACAAAATGAAACTATGAGTATGTACTGTGATAATACGTCGGCTATAACAATTGCTCACAATCCGGTGCAACATGATAGAACAAAGCATGTGGAGATTGATAGACATTTCATCAAAGAGAAACTTGAAGCTGAAATAATTTTCTTTCCTTTTGTAAGATCAGAATTGCAGTTGACTGATGTTCTCACTAAAGGAGTGTCAAGCAGAGTGTTTAATGAGTCTCTATTCAAGTTGGGAATATGTGATATCCATGCACCAACTTGAGTGTGGGTGTTAAGATATGTCAAATATTGTATTAGCTATAATTTAGGCATTATTATCTTTGTGAACAAATCTGTGCACCCATTCCTTTAATAGTTGAGGAATTATAGCACTCTTGTATGTATATACATGGTACCCTATTCTTTGAAATAATACATCAGAATTATTCTTTCGATCTTTTCTATACAAGTTACACTAATATAATATAACTTTTAAATGAGAAAGAATAGACTATTAAAAACATAGAGAATGAGTGTAATTAAGTTCTAGTAAGACTACGTTAACGTTATCAATATCACTATAGTGTAAAGTTGTAGTGTTAATACCCTTATGTATCGACATGTGCATCTAGCTTTTATATTTGAAAAACTAACAAACAAAAAATACAGGTGCTAATGTTATCAAATTGTTCATATACTTAAAAAAATCAATAAAAAACATCACTCATAATTTAAATGGCTCATAATAATATGATCTACTGTTAAAAAGTGTTTGATTTTAATTAGTTGTCAATAATAAAAAATAAAACAAAAGAGTGAGAAAAGTGCTCTTTTTAAAAAATTTAGAACAATATAATTTGTTATAGTTAATATTTTTAAAATATTGAAAAATCAACATAGTACCAAACATTAAAGAATCTATAAACCTTTTATACAATTTTATTGTTACCCGCACTAGGCCGGTACCCGATGAATTAATTGACGGAATTAATTTTTTGATGTAACAGTCTTTGTTGCAGTGCTAGTTGTCTTCTTATTAGTTTTCTGGATTTTTTTTTCTTTATCTTTGTTCTATGGTATTGTTTTTCTTCTATCTAATAGTATTTAGTTGTTGTAGAGTTTTTTTTTATTAATTATATTTTTTATGTTAGAAATATTATAATATAATTTAAAAAATAAATAATTAAAATAAAAAAAGTTACTGTTACTCATGATTTTATAGAATTTATGGGTTAATATTTTTTATATTTACTTCTTTGTCTCCTTTTGCTACCTATAAATACCACCTATAGGTGCATGGGCAACAAAAACAACAACAAAGACAACAAACATTAGAGTTTTCTCTAAAATGTTCTTCTTTTCTTCTCTGTATTATCTTTAAGACAATGGTGTTCATAAGGTTCGGAGATCCTTCGCTGCACTCGATCGATCTGACGGGTTGTTGTATCTTGGGAGAGAAACGCATATGATAAGAAACACATATGATTGTGAATTGATATATTTGTTTAGCCCTGTGCAGTAGGAGCGTTTTCTCTCTAAGAATAGCGTTATGCGTGCCTCAACCCAAGATATTTCTACTCCTTACCTTTTATCTTTTATTTATTATTATTATTATAATGTTGATCTCTGATTAATATTCATTGTTTTATATATTGTCTTAGTATTATTATTGATTTAATAATTATTATTATATTATTTCATATTTTTATTATTAGTAGTAGTATTTGAGTTATCATCTTCTAACATTCTTAGAGAGAAAAATTATTATTATTTCTTTTTGATTACTCATATGTATTCATTCCTAAAATTAAAAATAATGTAGAGCTGAAAACTGAAAGCACATCTTATGAACTAATGTGTTTATTACGGTTATAATTAAATCATCCTCAACTAATCCTAAAAGTTTATGTGTATAATTGTTCTACTCCTATTGGTAACAATAAATGAAATTATTGATAAATGAAATTCTTTCTCATTGAATATTTTTTTTTTTGTGATATCTATAGCTAATGTTTTTGTTGTTATATTAATTTATGCTTTAATATTGTCTATTTATTATTGTGTTATGAAAACACTTGAACTAAGCTTTGCATTTGCAAAGGAAAAAATTAACTTGATATTTATATGAAAAGAAAAAATATGACTGATAATAAATATAATCTTTATCAAATTTATGAATTCAAAATTATTGTTTATGACATGAAATTAAAATGAAATAATTGACATCATGCTTATGATCATGTGTGTGATGATAAAAAAAATCTTCATATGATAAATTGAAAGGATGGTCAAGTAAAAATTAAACGTGTCTTCTAGATTTTTCTTTTTAAATGTTTTTCATGTTTCTGAATTTAGAAACTTGCTCAACATAGTTATCATGTGATTCTTGAGTGCAATATGATTACTATTTCTAAACATTATTTATAAGTTTTCTTTGATTATTACAAAATGTTAAGTTGTGATTTATGACATGCTATTGTTACAACTGTTGAGATGTTGAGAAATTTTGGTTAGAGGCCATTCAAATTATAAAATTTTGAGGTGCAAAATTAATTAATTAAAGAAGTGATGATACATGTCTTTATAAATGAGTTTTTGTGTGAAACTCATGGTATTATTCATTTAAGTAACATCTTCATATAGTGTATGGCGTTAATATGATGGTACAACGAAAGAAAGAAAAAAAATGCTTTGATATAATAAATGTTATGCTTCAAGTTCTAGCTTGACTTTGTCTATAAAATTATATTAGTGAAATTTTATATCTTGCTTACCATATTTTGAACACAAAAGATTATGATAAAACTGGTTATGAGTTATGAAAGAAAAAAGAACCACATTTAAAATATTTCAAAGTGTGGGGGTGTCTTGCAATGGTAACATACCTGTTAATAAAAAAATCTTAGTTATATATTATAAAGTGAATGAATATATATACCTCATTGTTTAGCCATCTAGTGTAATATTATTTTGTGTTTTTTCTAATTATGACAATATGTCCAATTTCTTGAGATTATTGAATGATATATATTAATGTGAATTGGATATTGATTCTAGTGGCACAAAATCACCTATTGGTTATGGTTATATTTTAACCATGGATGAAGATGCCCTATCATGGAAATATGTTAAAAAGTTGTTGTTATGTCATGATCTACTGTGCAAGCTTAAATTATTCATATTTTCAATGCATCCTGACAATCAAATTGTTATATTTAATGTTTTTAGTAAAAATGTCAATAAAAAATTGACATATAAGAATGAGAGACAAATGTATTAAAAACTTAATTACTCATGGTATTGTCTCTATTGACTTTGTCAGGTCAGAAAGAAATATTGCAGATATGCTTATCAAAAGGTTGATGCATCAATAATAAGTATTTAAGTCGTCGAGGGGAATGAGACTATAGCCCATAAATTAGTTGCAACAATGGACACCCATCTCCACATGAATGGCGATCCCATGGAATGGAGTTCAATGGGTAACAACGAAGTTGTTGTTGACTAAAGTACACCAAATAATTTGATTAAATTTTATGTCTCATTCCTATGGCGAGGTGTACTATAAATTGTGACAATAATAAGGTTGAGGTATGTGCATTATTATGCTTATTTTATAAAATACCTCTTAATAAACCCAATGACAATTATTGTAGGGGTGTGAGTCACAAACCACCCTTTGAGGGTTTACCTAGTGAGTGTGATGGTGGGGCTGCCATTGTGAGACATGGGCAAGTCTCTAAGTGACACTCATGAAACAAGATACATGCACAAGGCCGTAACGTGCACCCACTGATTAGAACCTATAATGAACACCGATATTGTATGTGTTATTTACTAAAACCCGGCCACAGGAGATGTAGTTCAAGACAATCAAGTCTCTGCATTTTCTCGGGTGGAAGTTTATAAGCACTAGGTGTAAGGGTCAGACCCAGAAGGTTCCTTACACTGAACTACAAGATTTTGTTTTAAAAGATAATATATTTTATTTTATTTTATTTTTAAATTATGTGGGGATTGTTAGAAATATTTTAATATAATTTAAAAAATAAATAATTAAAATAAAAAAACTTAATGTTACTCATGATTTTATAGACCTTTAATTTATGGGTTAATGTTTTTTATGGCTAACGGCTATATTCTTATTACGGTTTACTCCTTTGTCTCCTTTTGCTACCTATAAATACCACCTAGGTGCATAGGCAACAAAAACAACAACAAAGACAACAAACATTAGAGTTTTCTCTGAAATGTTCTTCTTTTCTTCTCTATATTATCTTTAAGACAAGGGTGTTCATAAGGTTCGGAGATCCTTCGCTGCACTCGATCGATCTGACGGGTTGTTGTATCTTGGAAGAGAAACGCATATGATAAGAAACACATATGATTGTGAATTTAGCCCTGTGCAGTAGGGACATTTTCTCTCTAAGGATAGCGTTATGCGTGCCTCAACCCAGGATATTTCTACTCCTTACCTTTTATCTTTTATTTATTATTATAATTGTTAATCTCTGAATAATATTCATTGTTTTATATATTGTCTTAGTATTATTATTGATTTAATAATTATTATTATATTATTTCATATTTTTATTATTATTAGTATTATTTGAGTAATCATCTTCTAACATTTTATAATTATATTATCTCTTCAAAAATAAATAAAAGAGTATCATAAAAGTAAAACGAATAATATACAAATTATACAATCACAAAAATATATGATGACAAAAGCACATTAACGGAAGCCTGAAACCGGAAAAAGAGAAAAGAAAGAAACAAAAGAAAAAAAAATACACAATACTATGCCTGCCCCTAATTATACAACGATGCTTTTTTATTTATTTATTAGTCTTTAGTATACGGTACATATTTAATTATAATTATGTTAAATCTTTTAGTGTCAAATAATTAAATACCAATATGAAATGTTTTTTAGCTGACAGTTGTTCAGATAATATCAAAATGAGAATGTTTTGAATTATGTAAATATTAACATGAAATCTTTTCTCAATTGATATCAAATCGAGGATGTGTCAAATGATATCAACATTTCAAATGCTAACATGAAATGTTTTTTAATTGATAGTTTTTTAACTGACACTAAAGCAGATATATTTGAAATGGTGTAAATATCTTAAATGTTAACATGAAATACATTTTTCACATAAGAATTTTTAAGATAATTAGGTTAAAAGGATAATATTTATTTATTTTTATAGTTTGAGGACTAAAATATATCAAAATTTCATACAATAACGAATTTCAGTATCGCATCAAAGTCTGGGATTAAAAATGTATAACTGTATTCCTTGATTTAATCATCGTTTCTTATTCTATTGGCCATGCTATAGTGACAGTATGATACAAGGAAAGCTACATACCAACACATTGTTGGGTCTTTCAACAATATTTTCTGAAGAACTTAGACTTACATTTGGATTCCCAATAATTTCTCTCTAAGTGTGAGTCCTTTCACATTGACACTTCCCTCTCAAGCGGAAGCATTTCAAGTCATAAGTACCTTTTACTTGTACTTTTGTTCATCTTAACGAGACATGCTCACCTTGTTGAGGGTTGTATAATTGTCTCATGACGGAAGCCAGGTGAGCCAAGTCACAATCTAAGAGTGAGATTCCTAATAGAACAATTGCATGAGGGAGAAATTGTTGCAGGTGACATCAATGTCCTGTGGTGGTGGCCAAGTAGGTCGGGTCACAATTGAATCGTGACACTTGAATAAATAGAATAACTTTTGGTCTATTGGTGAACACTCAATCCTAACACACATTATTTAATGTTATTTTTATTATCATAAAATTAAATAAATAAATAAAATTTAAGATACAAATATATATATATATATATATATATATATATATATATATATATATATATATATATATATATATATATTATCTTATA
>Ga0214543_1001263_pt1 | contig 48289 bp, 14 predicted proteins | sample CNSS2metaG_FD_160094 | JGI IMG/M metagenome (GOLD analysis project Ga0214543, IMG submission 160094) | Root nodule microbial communities from cowpea collected in UCLA plant growth center, Los Angeles, California, USA - CNSS2 | ecosystem: Host-associated > Plants > Roots > Nodule | place: USA...
ATGGTTGCTGATGGGTAGTGACGGGGTATATGGCCTCGGTTCTTACCATAACCGAGGCCAAAGTGAGGCAGAAAAGTGTTTTTACGCCTCGGGTGATAACCGAGGCCAAAAGGCACCCCCTTTTGACCTCACCCCAATATGCCTCGGTTCTAAAACCGAGGCAGAATGCCAAAATTAACCGGGGCCAAAAGCCCTTATTACACTGGTGTTAAGTTGCCTTAGAGTTAGAAGTTTGTTAATCAGTTTTACTTCTTTTGTTTAGTTGTTTTCTATATAAAAAAATTCCATTTGTATTAATATTCAAGGAGTAAAATAAAGAATGTTTCTAAGTTCTTGTTATATGTTCAATCACAGTTTTCATATGGTATCATAGAGCCTTCAATGGTCAATCTCTTCAATGGTTGCTTATCCCAATTGTAACACCTTAGTCGGATATAACTTGGTAAAGCAAAATATAATTAAAATTAACTATTCAACATCTGATACCATTCCCAAGCGCGGGAAAAATTAAAACTTTAAAAGCGTATGAAATAACAATACTTCATAATTAATTTAATACAAATCCAAAATCCAAAATCAAAAGAAAATACAAAATATTCCAAAACATGTTTCTTTAATAAGATTCCCCAAGCTAGCCCTCACTTCGGCTCTATGTCTTGCCATCATTACCTGGAATAACATCTGCTCTCGTGTGACAAGTCACATGATCATCGTCAAACACAAACAAAAATGGTGAACTCAAACATATTAAACATGCATAAATAATAACATAAACACCTCACACTTGGACTTTAACACACTTACTTGAAGAATTGGTCTGCGTCTATATGTTTTATTTCAAAGATCCAATAACATAAAAAGTTGAAGATCCAAAGACTCGAACATCCACTACACAAATAGGAGTTACACACACACACTTACTCTCAGACACACACAAAGACACTATAAATAAGAGTACAATCCATCAACAACTTAGACTCATGGCATGAATTAGATATATAAATAGACCATAATCCTAAACATAAGTAATATTTGAATAATTATTTGGGTAATTGAAACATTGTTGAGACATACTTGAATAAAATATCCAATTACCTAATAGTGGTTTGATATTTGCTTGAGTCAAAATGACTATTGTCGTATTAAAGTACATATTAATTATTTATCCATAGTCACATGCTTGCATCGTAGTGGTCATTCTAAAATATATATACTATATATCTTACGGGCCACAATAATTGTCTGAATATGCTTAGTGGAATCATGATTTTTAACAAACCATAAATCACTTATGTATCACAAACTTTAATGTTTTTTGCTTACCATCAATGTTGTTTATAAGATCAAATTTCTTGACCATCTGCTATAAAAAAATAAGAAACCACATTATTAGAAAGACAAAGACGACAATAAAAGGAGTAAGAAAACATATTAAACAAAACAAACCTGAAATGAAATCAAAGCACTGTTATGTTTGATGCTATTCAACTTCATACAAACACAACTTCACACAAACACATTAGACAATGAATATCAAAATATTCATAAATTATTAGAAAGACAAACACAACAATTAAACGAAATAAGAAAACAAACAAGTCAAACTTGAAATGAAATCAAAGATTCTATTATGTTTGACTTGATTCAACTTCAAATAAACTCATTACAAAACATATTAAAATATTCATAAACATTAAAAATGAATAAATAAAACTCAAATTTTACATAATAGAGCAAGCCTCTCCGTATATAAAACACAAAACATAAGGTTACCATACAATTGAAAAAAAACAACTCCTCTTCTCTACTTTTGTTGTCTAGCCACAAAGTAAATCAACATCCATAAATCAAAATCCATGAAGTTAACAAGAAAAAGAAAACCTAGTAAACAAAAGAAATGTAAAATGAAATTATAATAAAAAATCGTTCATGATTGAGTATAACACATATCTCTAATATTCAAAAATCAAAAATAGGTCTGATTTTAATCTTGCACAAAGTACAATTTACGACTAGAAAACATGCATTACAATACAAAACAAATACTATCCATATACAAAGACAAAAAATAATGCTAACTTATAAGATTGAAAAGTCATTAATAACTTTTTTTAATTTTTGCAGTTCAAAGTACACATATGTGGTACAGAAGATAGATTTAGAGACAAACCAAACCCATTATGTGTGACAATTTTTTATAAAATGGATTAATTTTAATTTCTTGTTCCATAACATATTCAACTTTCAACAACTACCTTTCAACCAAATAATGTTTGTAGAAAAAAAAAATATATTTTGGATTTTGTCACAAAAATAAGCATCAATAATAATAAATGATCAATTGCAAATAAAACAAAAAAAAGTAATTCAACAATATAATTAAGTTAAATCTTTCGTTAGAAAATATTAATGGTGAATGAATATATGAATGATAGCATCTTAAGAAATTAGTAGGACAATAATTCCTCTCTATAAATACAATTTAATAATTTAGAGATATAAAAAGAAATAAGATGCAATAAATGAAACCATAAGATATATGTATGTGTTATTTTATAATTGAAAAAGAAAAAATAAATAAATTGCTTTTACGCCCAAGTTATTTGTTATTTTCACAAATCTCATAAGTTACTTCTAATTTCTATTATTTTTAAAAATTAAAAATAAAAATTAATAATAAAAATTAATGTTTTTATTATAAAAGTAAATATTAAAATATCTATAACTATTTTCTGTACATATTTTTTTCATTTTTATAAATATTTATTATATAATTATAATATTATAACGTCAATGAAAAATATATTTATAATTATTATATACAGGTTTGTATAACTTTAATATAAATTTTAGCAACATATTTCACTTAATTTTATAATATTTAATATTTAATTATATATTTTTGTTATAAAAAAAGTGGACACCTGTACATACACCATCCATTAATCAGTCATTAATATAAGATAAAAATATTATTCCCATGATATCTATGAACCTTAAAACTCATGATTAATAAATCTTCTAGGTTTTAAGCATTCTATATAGCATGAGAAATTGGACATTTGAATGATGTTTGACCCTGAGAAAGATAAGTATTTTTTAAATAATATAGATTCTGATAAATATAAAGTTTATATTTTAGGTTTAAATACCTTTTTGTCCTCATTTTCGTAATGTTTGTTGTGGATGGTCCTCATTTTGACAGAATATTTAAAATGATCATCATTTTTATCGAATGTTTAAAATGGTCCTCATCTTCGCAAATCGTGTTTTATTTGGTCCTTTCCTGTAATGCCGTTTAAATCATTAACGGAGCATTGTACAGGTTGCACGATTTATATTATGGTGTGTTACTTATACGAAAATGAGGAGTAAAAAGATATTTAAGCCTATATTTTATTATCATTATACAATTACCAACCATGACTATGTTAATTTTTTTTCTTTTATTGAATAATTATATATATAAAAATGAATGTTAATTGTCAAACATGCATTACGAGATTATATTTATTTTAATTATAAATATCAAAATTTTCGATTATATTTATTCTAATTATAAATATCAAAATTTTCTTTTATTCTTTTTACGTTTATTTTTTTTAATTTATCTCTGTTTCAAGTGAATATTCATCAAAAAATTAAAAAGTTATCATAAAAAAAAATAGTTTAAGTGGTTTTACTTCCTTGTATGTATTAAAAATTTTAGTTATGTATTTGAAAGAGATTTTACACACGTGTGGTGAGTAAAGGAACTATAGGCAATCAGGATTACATGATAGATAAATAAGAATTTTGAAATGAGAAAAAAATCATAATTTTGTGTATGGGTCAATAAAAAAAATAAAGATATGAACAATTGAATAAATTTGTTATTATTTTATTTTCTTATATCTATAATTTGCATAATTGTCAATAAATGTCAACAATAGGCATAGTAAGAATTGAGTAAATTTACTAATATATATATATATTTTTACATTTATAATAGTCTCATCTGAATATTTATTTATAGATAATATATTAATTTTTAAGACATGTAATTTAATATTTATTATTTGTGAGGGTTTTTAGCATAAAAAAAGGAAAGATATTTTTTGGAGTTCTTCGATTTGACTCCACAATTAACACAATTGACCACTGTCCTCACTCTGCCATCATTGGCGCACGAGTCACTCTCTCATTGGCGGATTCCAAACCCATTTTCATTCTTCTTCAATCTTCGAATCAAGTCCACCCTTACCGGTAACCGGTTTAGCCCTTCCCCTCTCCCTCCCACTTTCTCCCACCTCCACTTTCCCTCCCACCGACCATCCCGGTTTCCCGAAACCCCCTCTCCAGAGACTTCATTTGGACTTGCATTTGGCGTGCATTTCACCACCATTTCACTTCCCTCTCAGATAAATTCACCCTTAATTTCCCCGCATTTCATTTCCATTTCAATTTCTCTCTTCTGTTCCTTCTAGACGTTACCTTCTCTCCCTCTACACACACAACATTCACACGCACTTTCTCTCTCTCTTCTTTACTCTCTCATGTTCCCTCAGTTCCATCGATGGAGAGTGAAGCCTTGAACTTTTTCCCACTCTCTCAGATCTCGCCATTTCTTCATTCTTCGCTCTTTTTCACTTCGCATTTGCTCATTCTTTCGCTTTCTAAACTTGATCGTCAAGGTGAATTTCTCTCTCCCTTCAGCTCACATTTTTATTTTTTTTCCTTCTATTTTCTCTCGATTTTAGTTCTTTGTTGGGGTTTTCATTTTCGTTTACCAGATGATGAATTTGCTCGATCAAAGAGTGATTTTTAATCTTAGCTGGAATGATTTTTGTTTTATGTTCGTTCTATTTTTTTTCTTCTGCAATTGTGTTGATGTTAGGTTTTATGTTTGCATCAGATCTGTGTTGTGAGTGTGTTTCATTACATCTAAATTATGCATTTTTATATTTTATTGTTATTTTCAGCTGCAACAAGAATATTTCATCTCTTGTTGGGCTACTCTTGTGATTTGTTTTAATTATTTAAGTGATGTTATTGATTGTGTATATTCTCTAACTAAGCATGATGTCTGCCTTGTTTGTTGTGAGAATCTATAATAAGCTTGTGTGTCAATTTCTTATATGCTAAATTTGATTTTTGTTTTTTTCTAATCCTTGATTTATTGATTTATTTTGTGATTGTTTTGTCCAGTTAATTGAAGGCATGTAAAAGTGGTCCAGAGAAATCAAAATCTGTTCCAATTTCTTCTTTCTTTAGGTGTAAAATCCATACGACTAACTTCTTCAGAGAAATGAAAACGCTAACAGTTAACACCGAAGATTCTTTTTCCAGTCTGCTAGAGCTTGCCTCTAACAACGATATTGAAGGTTTTAAGGTTCTTTTAGAGAAGGATCCTTCTGCGATCAACGAGGTTGGATTCTGGTATGGACGTCAAAACGGATCGAAGCAAATTGTTCTTGAGCATCGCACTCCTTTGATGGTTGCTGCTACTTACGGTAGCAATGATGTTCTCAAGCTTATTCTGATGTGCCCTGAGGCTGATGTGAATTTCGCTTGTGGAGCTAATAAAACTACTGCCCTTCACTGTGCTGCTTCTGGTGGGTCTGCCAATGCTGTTGAAACTGTGAAGATGCTTTTATCCGCAGGTGCTGATGCGAATTGCATGGATGCCTATGGAAATCGCCCGGTAGATGTGATTGTTGTCCCTCCTAAGCTGCAAGAAATGAAACCTGTGCTTGAGGAGCTTTTATCAGACAGTGCTTCGGATGGGTCTATTGGTGGGTCCATTGGTGAATTCTCTGTTCCTGTGTCTGTTAATTCATCCAGCCCTGGTTCCCCCAATAATGGTTTACCATACTCTCCGTCAGAATCGCCACCATCTCCGGTGGTAGCAAAGTTTGCTGAAGCAGCTATTGGGTCTTTGTCAGAGAAGAAGGAGTATCCCATAGATCCATCTCTGCCTGATATAAAGAACAGCATATACGCCACCGACGAGTTTCGGATGTTTTCCTTCAAGGTTAGGCCTTGTTCCCGGGCCTACTCTCATGATTGGACGGAGTGCCCATTTGTTCACCCCGGAGAGAACGCAAGGAGGAGAGACCCTAGGAAGTTTCATTACAGCTGTGTGCCGTGCCCTGATTTTAGGAAAGGGGCTTGTAGGCGAGGAGACATGTGTGAATATGCTCATGGGGTGTTTGAGTGCTGGCTTCACCCGGCTCAGTATCGGACACGGCTTTGCAAAGATGGCACTAGTTGCAATCGTAGGGTGTGTTTTTTTGCTCACACAGCAGAGGAGCTGCGTCCACTGTATGTGTCCACTGGATCTGCTGTTCCTTCGCCACGATCATCGGCCTCGGCTCCTAATGTCATGGACATGGCTGCTGCGATGAGCCTTTTACCGGGTTCGCCGTCGTCGGTCTCTTCCATGTCGCCATCTCACTTTGGGCAACCGATGTCCCCATCTGCTAATGGCATGTCACTTTCCTCTGGTGCTTGGGCACAGCCAAACGTGCCAGCTCTTCATTTACCAGGAAGCAATCTTCAATCTAGCCGATTGAGGTCTTCCCTTAGTGCACGAGACATTCCACCAGAAGACTTGAATGGAATGCTTGATCTTGATGGCCATCAGCACCCTTTGAATGACTTGAGCTGTTACTTACAGCCTCGCCCCGGTGCTGGTTCTGTGAGTCGATCTGGTCGGTCCAAGACCCTAACTCCAGCAAATCTGGAAGAGTTATTTTCTGCTGAAATTTCATCGTCTCCCCGTTATTCGGATCCAGCAGCGGCATCTGTGTTTTCCCCAACCCACAAATCAGCTGTTCTCAATCAGTTTCAACAGATACAGAGCATGTTATCACCAATTAATACTAATTTGCTTTCTCCTAAGAGTGTTGACCATCCTCTTTTACAGGCCTCCTTTGGTGTCTCTCCGTCTGGAAGGATGTCACCAAGAAGTGTGGAACCAATCTCACCTATGAGCGCACGCATGTCTGCGTTTGCTCAGCGTGAGAAACAGCAGCAGCAGCAGCAGCTACAGCTGCGAAATGTCAGTTCAAGGGACCTTGGTGCCAACAGTCCTGCCTCAATTGTTGGCTCTCCTGTAAACGCTTGGTCCAAGTGGGGATCTCCTAATGGAAAAGCTGATTGGTCAGTAAATGGTGACGAGCTTGGTAATCAGATGCGAAGGTCATCCTCATTCGAGCTTAAGCATAATGGCGAAGAGCCTGATCTATCATGGGTCCAGTCTCTGGTGAGGGAATCCCCACCTGAGATGATGAAAGAGAAGTTTGCTTCTCCTCTGCCCACAGCGCCATCAGCGGATGGACCAAATTCTAATTCCCAAATTGAATCCATTGATCATTCCGTTTTAGGAGCCTGGCTTGAGCAAATGCAACTGGATCAGCTTGTAGTCTAGTAAAATTGACCCCTTTACATTATCACCTTGTTGAGATAGGTATTTAATTTTCGTAAGGTACATATTCTTTTGGTGAAATTTTTTGGGAAGACGACAAGGAGAGGAGCAATTGTAGTAAAGGAGGTGGGTTGGCTGCAAAGTTACCTGAAGGATATTCTATTTTTTCTCTTTTTTTTTCTTTAATAATTGTCATTCATTATTTTACTACAGAGCCTCAGGAGAGAACCGAAGAAGTTCTCTCTTGGGGCTTATATTCCATAGGAGAGAAATCCTGTCGAGGTTATCTATTTTTCTTCCAAAACGGCCATTGTCACAGGATTCTTCCCTTTTCCCTTTTAATCAAGTTCTGAGTTCACCATCTTGCAAGCTAAATGGTTTGTAATGCAACAAAAACCACTAGCATGCTCATTGTTTACAAGTTTTTTCTGAAAGTTCACCAAGTTAAAGTCAAGTCAGTGATTTGCTGTTGCCAAAGAACAAGGTGTTGGTCTGTAATGGAATAATTAGATATGATCTGCACTGTTGAATATTTACAACCTTGAATTGTACTGTGTATCATTTTATTTTAAAATCAAATGCAATGTTTCCTTTATCCTATCTCTTATCATTTTGTACCCACTTACATTAAATTTGTGCAACTACCCATGCTTTGATTGCATCCTATTCCCTGCAAAGTGTCTTAAATGACTATGTGGTTACGTGGAATGATTCTGTGGTCCTGCTCTGAAAACTTGAGATCATCTTTTAACTGTGAAGAAGCCACTGAAGGAATAACTTTTTGGCTTTTTGTGCTGTTTGAATGATAAAATTCAAGATCTGGGGATAGTGTTAATTATGTTGCTTGGCAACACTGCAGAAAGTGGACTCTAGTGTTATGAAAGTGGTAGTTGGGGTATTTTATTGGGTGATTCTTCTGTGCCCCAACTGATAGTTGGTGTTTATGGTTGCACCTAATTCATGACCTGTTGTCACAAATATATGCATTGTTTTTAGTTTATCAAACTTCATATACCAAATTGTTGAATAAAAGCATTGAATCTATCACCTCTTCATTAAGCCACTCCCACGTATGCAGAAATTGTGTAACCTATCAGCACTCACTGTAACTGAGCAAACCACTCCATTCCTGCTACTTTGCAATCAATCATTTTAAGGTTACTCTGTCAATTAGGAAAAGGACAATAATACATAATACATTATAATTGAAATTTATGAGAAATATTTTAGAAAATATTAACATTTTTTCAGTTCTTAAATAGTTTGGAATCTAAAACATCTAGAATTTGGTGTTTAGATTTTGTTATGGACTAAAATTTTTGGAGAGAAGAAAGATAGGATGATTAGTGGGTGAGAGGAGTGTTTAAAATTTCTCCACTTTTTTCTGTCAAAGATATGAAAAACTTGGAAATATTTTTAATAGGATGTTACAGTCATAAATTTGATTTAATTACTGTTAATTTGAATTAAATATTTTGTAAATATAATTATCTTTTTCGTTAAAGATCATTTTGGCCTCTCCTTTGACACATATCTTTAAACGAATCAAATTCGAGGAATTTAAAAGAGGATAGCATATATTAAGAATATATGAATGGACTTTAATTATTTGATTTTTTTAATTATCATATTTTTTCATTCTTCAAAAATCAAATGGGACCCTCTTCTTTTATCTTTTCTTTCATCAATTTTTCTAACTATTTTTTTTCTGCCGAATTTTCTTTTGTTATTGGTAATACAACAAATCGAGAGAGAAAAAGAGTCTTCTTAACAAATATAATTAGTAAAATTTTTATACACGTAATGTTTTGTAATTCTGAGTGAGAGGATCCTGAAATCTAAATTCAAATCCCTCTTAAATTTTAATGAAATGAAAAAATGTGAATTTAAATTTTACATTAGAGCACTGCACCGTCTAATTGTGTTAACTAATTCTAAGAAACATAGCTTAACCTGCATAACTGTATATAATGTATTTATTGTAGAGCAATTGTTTACATAAACAACTTTAGTTAATATAGAGATCTAACTTTGATTAAAAAAATTAGGTTTCTATCTCGATTAAAAGATTTCATCAAAATTATAGAATATAAATAGATATAAATTTTGTATTATTCTATTAGAATGAGTAAAAAAGATAAAGTCAATTACCTAAACTTAATAAAAATGAGTCATTATGTAAAAGAGAACAAAAGTGTTTATGTATGAAGATCGTTTTAATATATTTATTTATTTTCAATCCCAACAATTATTTTAGTTTTGGTCTGTAAAAAAGGTGAGTTTTTTACTGATCTCTTTCGGCTAGAAATGAAAAAGCCTTGACCAAAGTTTAAGAAAGTGTGTGAAAAGAAAATGCAGCATGTGGACTTTTGATGACACGTGCTTTTATTTTCTTTCCACGATGAGTGATATCATGTGCACTCTGCAACTTTATCCAACCAAATCTCATGCTTCTGACTTTCGAGGGCCAAAACAAAAAAAAGTAAAAAAAGGAAATAATAGTACCAAATAATAAATAAAATAAAATAAAAATCATGACCTACACTTCATTACTCTACAAAACAAAGTATTTGCATAGTGTGAACAATGTTCATAATAATGGAGAATATTTGTGGTAGGGTAAGCGTGGAATAGGAATGATTTGGCCTCACTAAATATTATTGTTTGTATTTTTCTATTTTAAGAAAACAAAAAATTAAAAGAAATAAGAAAATATACTAAAGTACGAGTCATATGTATAAATTTGTTTATTCGATGTTAATTCTAGAATTAATATAAAAAATCTATTTTAACTATCATAAAAAGAGTTTGTAATCACTGAATCAAGATGATTAGATAGACTTGGGCTGATATGGTCCAACCAAATGTAAGTGCGAATTTGTATGGTTCTGGTTTGGTCGATTAGGTTTTTGACAATCAGATGGTAAATCATCACAGGCAAATATATAAGCTTGAAAATTGTATTAGTACAAAGCAACCAATTAATCATGTTTAAGTATGACTGGGTCATGATGTAGGTCAATCATAATCAAAAGTCCATGACAAAAACTATAAATAAGAGTGGTTGGTAAGGTAGATAGGTTATATTGATTATTATATTTAATTTTCCAATAACCGGATCATTATTGACTTGATCATTGAAGTGCCTTTTGTATGTATATCCAAGCGATGCTGCTACTGCTGAGCAGAAGAGACGATCAAGAGAAGGAATGATTGACCGAAAAACAAGATGTTAAAGGATCTTCATTGACCCTGCAGAATAGAGTTACATTAAAGATCATAGTATTAAGTATAAATTCAATAAAAAAAAAGATATTTTATGTTTCATTGATTATCTAATTATATGTGACATTTTTATGTCACTTTTGTCTACAATAGTAACTATCCTAACATAAATAATTGAAATCAAGGTTATCAAATTCGAGAGTCTACATAAAGTAGTATGAGAGATTTGTACTCGACTCGTAAGCTTGTAAGAGTCTATTTCATAAGGAAAAAAAATGTATATAATACCATACCAATTCAAAATTTCATCACCACAACTAATGGAAATAGTAAACAATAATTCAATAATTCTAAAATAAGTTAGTTCATCACACAAAATAAGTTAGCACATAAGTTTAAACAACCACAATTACTATAAAGCAGTCTCAATCAATTAAAAATGAAAAAAATTGATCTTTTAGAAAACAGAAATAAAAAAAATAATTTACATAAAAAAATTAAGAAATAAGAGGCGTTTAAATAATTTAAAACAGAAATAATAAAAATAATTTAAATAATTCACAATATATATATAACATTACGTGAAGGGAGAAAGAAGAGAGTGAGTTAGTGAGCTTAAACAAGAGAAAAGAAAGTGGACTCACGAATGAAACCAAGCACTGGCTGAAAGACTGTGACGTGACCGAAGTTGGTTAGGCGATGATGGAATAACGTTCAGACAATGACAAAATGCGAAATAGAGGTTAGCATTGGATTTGCGAAACTAGTGGTGAACTGAAAAACACATTTTCACATTCTCTTTTGTTTCGTTCTTCGTTCTTGAATTAGGGTTATTGGATCTAGGATTTTGCTTCTAGATCTATGATTTCTTTTAGATTTTAGATATGGGTTTTTGGGGTTTTCATTTGGATTAAAATTCGAAAACTAACGATAAATTTTATCTTTTTCTAAATAGATGAGTAGTAATAAATTTATATTAGAAAAATTTATAATAATGAGTAAAATAATTGATTATTTCTTTTTCAAGAGAAAAACTTGTGACTTGTGATGGACATGAAAAAAATTCATCTACCTCAATCAAATCTTAAGAATTTCATGTGAATTTAATAATTAAAGATAATGAAAAGTAATTTTCTAAGTTTTTTATAATTAGATAAAATAAATTTAAAAAAAAATAATAATTTGGCACCTTTGAATCTTTTGTCTAAGATTCGCCTCTGTTTGTAATGTAAAAAATGTTGAGCGTAACAAACTATAATGTTTATTAAGATGTAGTCAAAAAGTCTTTCACCTTACTTGATTAATAATTCAACTTAAATTTTGTAAATTGATATCTAAATTAGTCACTATAGTAACTAATAACTTTTTGTCACTAAAATTGGTTGCTAATGAGATACTTTTGGTCACCACGAAGCCAACGGCAAATTTGAGTGGCAGGGGTGAGCAATGACAATGTTTGTGTTAGGTAGATGATGACCTCACATGTTGAAAATGGATGAAAGTGCTGAAAATCGAGAATCATGGATGGGTGCCCTAACAAAGTGAAGAAGATGAAATGGAGAATTAATTTCATTTTTTAAATTAAATAATTTGCTACATGGTACTCCATATGCCACCTAAAAGAAAAACTTATGCCATTAGCTATTCAAGACTAATTCAATGAATTTCAAAAGGATAGAGAACTAATTAGTACAAATTTTGAAAGAGTAATTAAAACCAAAACCACTTAATAGTTTAAGGCCCAAAAACATAATTAACTCAAATTTTATTTAGGACAATGATATTTTTACAATTAAATTTTGATAACATTCTTTTACAACATGAGATGACATATTCTAAGTGCTTTTGGAATATAGAAAAAATAAAAAAATAAAAAATGAGAAATCACTAAGAAGATGTCACCTCAATTGTAATAGAAAGTTGTCAAAATTTAGTTGTTAAAAAAATATTTTCCTTTTATTTATGCATGCTGATCCACATGCTTGTAAACTAATCATCATATAGAGTGAGCCAAAAAAATTAGACTGGGATTCTTATGTGGGACAAGTCAACCTCAAATACAGGATGGACCAAACCAAGACGAAAATGTGTATTTTTTTCTTTGATTTAGAAGAAAGAAATAACAAGAACAAAAATAGAGAATAAATAAGTTGGAAAAACTAGATACAAAATAAAATTGAATTGGAAATAGAAAATAAGTAGAAAAATTGTAAAAACTAAAATTTAATATATAATTCTTTAACATAGGATAGAAATATATAATTAATATAGAAAAAAAAGGTTTTAAAAGATGTATAATTTAATTGATTTGGTAAAAGTTTAGGAGAAAAATACAAAGGTAAATACAATTTGGTGAAAATTAATAGATTATATTCCATATTTTTTCTGCTTTAAATTAAATAATCAATATTATTTTTGTTTCTACTAGACTGGGTAAAATAAAGAATAAAGAACAAATGTAAAGGTGGCAAAGTTTGTGAAACATATATATTAAAAAAAAGTATTCGCATCTAAAATTTCATATCTAGCAAGCCATTAAACACAAGAACACGAAGAAAAGTTATATTCCATTTGTTGGTTGTAAGATTCTTGATAACCATGAAGAAAATAAGGATGAATCAAATCAATCTCCTTCAAAAAATAAAAATAAAAAATCTGAATCCACCTTCTCCAACTTTTATCAAGAATATAAGTTTTCAAGTGAGGGTACATATTATACCACCAACTCCAATAGTATTTCTTAGATTAGCATCACATGTTTATAATTGTTTTATAAGGGTAATAATATTATGTAAATGAATAATAATATTTTAATACCTTCAGAAAATTCATACAAAGTTGACTCACTATTTTATTCTGTCTCTTTTTCTTTATAACTAGGTAAATTTTTTTTAGTAATCATATTATTCTTAAAAAACAAAAACTCATAAAAACATATAACTATTGAGTGTGCGAAATTTATTATGGATAGTTTTTTTTCTTCTTTACATGCATACGATATAATTTTATCATAAATTTAATATATTTTTCATGTTTTTTTTTTAATAATTTTTTTTGTGTATTGACCGTGCTTAAAGTAAATTTATTTAAAGTGTTCGAAATGTAAATATAAAAAATATGAATATCATGCTATAAGTGACATTAATTATTCTCTAATAAAGGTAGATTGGACCGAGTCACAATCAAATTATGGTATTTGGACTTTAGGTGTGTTTGGTTCCGCGTTGAAGAGTTGATTCTAACTGAATTAATTTTCCAACACAGAAACAAGAATGAGTTGCTTCTCATTCAACATGAATTTTTTACTCTTTAATTGATTTTGAAAATCAAACACATACTGATTCTATGTTAAAAGATCAATTTTATATCATTTTGACACAGAACCAAACAAGCACTCTAACAGTTTTTGAGTAAAAAAAATTACGTCCTAATTAATATTTTAACCTAGTAATAAGTATTCCATCCGACACACTAAAACTTAGAGACTGACAATGAAAATCATAATCTTGTAAAAAGTCACGTGATGAAGATTTATACGAACAGAACACATTTCTAATTCCTGAAAGTGACGAAACAGAATACGATGTATAACATAACACATGTGGAGCAGTTCAAGATAAGTTATCACCAAAATTAATGCCAAAATATTAAAATAGGAACCCTAGATAGAGATCCTATGAGTACAAAAATGATAAAAAAAAAAGAGTGGTGTTTCTTGTTGATAAGATTGATGTTTCTATGGTAATAAGTGGCTTCTCATGTGACGCCATGGTTGTTTTCTAAGATAGAACCATGGTCCTGTTCCAGTTCCCATCCTGCATATAAAAAATTTACAAATTATATTTAAATTTCTAACACATTATAAATTTGTTGAGTTATCTTGTAAGTAATGATTTTTATTTTATTTTTTGTGAACCATCATATTGTAAGTTTGATAACTTTTTATAATAGTTATGTTGAAAACCAAATATATAATAATAGTACTTTTTATTTACTGATAATTAATGTAAAACTGACTTATGTATACTGTTCATATGTAAATCATTAAATAGAATAGGGTTTTTAGATTTTCTATTCCGTATTTTCAATAGAGGAGATCTTGCATGTTTGTGCTGAAAAAAAAAATTATAAATAGACAAAAAGTAGTTTAATGATTTTTCCTGATTTTGTGTTTGTTTTAATTAAGTTCATTCAAAAATGTAAAAATAGTTAATATACAAATGACATTTTATTAAAAAGCCTTTATTCTTAAAACAAGCCTATATATTATTGGAAACTCAATGGATAATCCTTTTGGTTTTGTATCCAAAATCAGATTTTCTGCTTTTTTTTTTTAGTTTTCAAAATATATTATTTAATACTGATTTTAATATTTTAGAATATAATAATTTTTTGGTTAAATATGAACTTTTGGTGAAAATTTGAATTAGTCTCTCTTAGAAACTTTTAATCAATTTAGTCTCCAAACTCTGAAAATGCGTGAATTTAGTCAATTTAACCAAATTTTATTAAGATTATTTAACGTCTCAAATACATTTCATTATAGTATTTTAGTTTGTTTACACCGTTTGACACATGTTCGCTTCAATGTTAGCTGAGAAACGTGTTTGAAATATCAAATAAATTTAAGAAAATCTGGTTTAAAGGATTAAATCCATACATTTCTAAAGATGAAGGACTAAATTGATTCAAGGTTTCTAAGAGAGACTAATTTCAATTTTCACTGAGGGAACAAAAACATATTTAACTCATATTAATATATTTTTAAGGTTTCAAATAAGTTATTATAAAAATTACTATATAGTGTGATATTTCAACTATGTTGATACTTCAAAATCTATCGATGATTTATATATATTTTTAAGATTCAACATGTATCGTATATATTTTGATGTTCTCAAAAATTGAGAAAAGATTGCATTGAAAGTAGTTAGAAGATTGAATAGAGAAGGTGAAATTTACCTCCATATACCAACTAATATACGAAGAATCATGTATATGCTTAATGCAATCCATATTCCAATAAACTTTTTACTTCTGAAGAGAAAAATTTCTACAGGAATACTCACTAATGACACCAAAACCTAAACAAAAAGAGTAGAAAAAAAAATAATCAAAGTTTGGTTAAGGTGAGATATCATGAAAAGGAAGAAAAAAACAAGGGTTAAATATGTGTTTGGTTCCTCAAGTTTCAATGAATTTTGCAATTAGTCTCTCTTTCAAACTTTATACCAATTTAGTTTTTCATATTTAGAAATGTATGGATTCAGTACTTCTTACCAAATTTTATTAAGTTTATTTGATATTTTAAACGCATTTTATGATAATATTTGAGTTAATATTGAAACGAAAACGTGTCAAAATATTATCATGAAATACGCTTAAAATATCAGATAAATTTAACAAAATTTGGTTAAAAAAACTAAATTCACGTATTTTTAAAGATGAAAGACTAAATTGATCAAAATTTAAAAAAAAAAACTAATTCCAAATTTCACTGAAACTTGAAGGACCAAAGCATGTCTAAAGAAAAGCACGTGAACTTGCCAAAGAATATGCAGAATAAGCAAAATCAGAAGCACCATAATTGACACCATCGAAGACAAAGGCCAGTGAATTGATTGGTTGAGTAGCTGCAACAAACTGGGGAAATAAATGATATCAGAAAATTGTTTAGATATCACTAATGGTGGTGATTTATGTCTTAATTACAAATCAATCATTTATTTCAAAACATACCAAAAGCAAATAATAGTTCCTTCAACGACAGTAACATGTGATTAGTTTTAGGGTTTAGATGTGAGTCTCATTTTCCCATGTGAGATAAACTATTGTAGGTATATGATTGGAGACTGTGTAATAATATCTCTGCATCACATTGATATTCATCATAACCACTTCACGTGCTATCCCACCGTCTAATAATATTTCATAACTGAGATATTAGATATTTAAAGTTAGAGGTTCGTATCGACTAGAGATAAGATAATTTCATAATATATAAGTGAAAAATAAACTTCATCTTATAAGTTGATTTTGTGGGATTGAGTTAAACTTTAAACTCACTTCTAAAATGGTATCAGAACCATCTTTTAGAAAGCCTATCTTATAAGTAGGTTTAAAACTCACTTCCTAACTATTAATATACTCAATGACGTTGGAAGTACATATCAACAAGAGATAAGACTATTTCATAGTATATAAATGGAAAACAAACCTCATCTTACAAATTAGTTTTGTGGAATTGAGTAAGACTTTAAACCCACTTCTAAAATGATGTCAGAGAATTTTTTTGAAAATCTATCCTAGAATTAGACTTAAAGTCTACTTCCTAACAATTGATACAATGAATTTTTATTCTTTTATATATTACTCGATTTTTTCATTTTTATTTCATAGTTAACTTTCAATATATATTTAGATTCCTAACAAATTAAACATTGGAAAAGTGTGTGAAAGTGATAATTTGATATGATTTTCATGGTTTTTAAAGGGTGCATACCGGCATGCTTATTTTGATTAATTGCACAACACTTGCATTTTTGGAAAATATTGAAGCTCCAAAGTATAATCCAAGAGCAACTGAAAGAGAGAGTCCAATTCCCAAAAGAAAACTCAATTGTAGGGTTCTTGTTGCAGCAGCAGTAGCCTTGTTATAGTCTTTTTCAGCAAAGGAACTTGCAAGAATTGTCTGTAAACCATGATAATTAATTAATATTCTAATCAAATAAATTAAAATAATTATTATGTTTATATATATATATATATATATATATATATATTAAATTATTCTATTATAACTTAAATTTATATATTTTAATAATATATGTTTCAATACTAATACATATTTATATTATTAAAATAAAGGTTAAATATGTTTTTGTCCCTCAAGTTTCAGTGAATTTTGGAATTAGTTTCTCTTTGAAACTTTATACCAATTTAGTCATTCATTTTTAGAAATGCGTGGATTTAGTCATTTTTTACCAAATTTTATTAAGTTTATTTGATATTTTAAACGCATTTTATGATAATATTTAAGTTAACATTAAAGCGGAAATGTGTTAAACGGTATAAACAATTCAAATATTATCATAAAATACGTTTGAAACATCATATAAACTTAACAAAATTTGATTAAAATGACTAAATTCACGTATTTTTAGATATGAAAGATTAAATTGGTCGAAAGTTTTGAAAAATGACTAATTCCAAATTTTACTGAAACTTAGAGAACAAAAACGTATTTAACCATTAAAATAATATATTATAAAAGAATATTCTTATAAAATATGTTTTATTTTAATTTTTAATTAAAAAAAATAGTTATCAGTTTACAAGGTAAAAATTTTCAATGTGATGTTAAATGTATAATATTAAGTAATGAAATGAAAGGAAATTAGGGTTAGAAAAGAAAGTGAACCTGTACTGCAACTGCTAAACCATCAGCAAGAAGGGATGATGCCAACCAGATCTGAAGACCTGGTTGAAATGCAGCCATTGGAATGGAACCAAGTCTTGCTGCCAATGATGATGCTAAGGTCATACAAAATGTCACTGAAACTACCCTTACCAACAATAAACCCCCTGCACAACAAAATTATCAAACTTACCATAAAATAAATTAGTTTAATAAATCCCAAAGATTTTTTTTCTCAATTATCAGGAGTGTCAAAGCAGGTCTGGCTTGGCAGTCCGGTTCGTCAAGAAAAATACAAATCTGGTTGGCATTTTAAACCCACCAGTCTACTTTAGTCCGATTAGTCTAGTCCGTCAAACCTGGTGATTAGTCCACCTTTGGTCTATTGATCCCTTTTTTCACTATTAAAAAAACTTATATTTTCTGTCAATTTTGTTTTGAATTTTTTTTCATACGAAATACTTACAAATTTTGTTGTTAAAAAAAATTTGCAAGAAATTGCCACCAATTTTCTTGCAAAATATTTTGTATAAAACATTTTTCGCAACAAATTTTATAAGAAATACTTGCAAATTTTGTAGATAATTTTGTAAGAAATGATCATCCACGAAAGAATTACCTGCCAATTAAAATTCTTAGAAAAAATGTCAGAAAAAAATCTTTTCTTGCAATTTTTTTTAACAAATTTGCAAGAAAAAATTTCATATAATATGAGAATTTTTAATAGTGTTTCTTTTAAAAAATTAAAAATAATTAAAAAATTTAAATCTTTTATATTATAATTTTGCCTATAAAAGGAAATATTATTTTTTGAAATTAGTTAATTGCAAGCATTTACCATTTTTGAGAAATCTGAAAATCTGCAAATCCTTTATGCTAGGAGGTAGAAGGTGCACCCTTTTCATCAAGAATAAAAGGAGGGTGGTTGCCATCATGTACCTATAAGAATACACATATTCTTAAAAACTGTTATTTCTATTAACACAAAAATAAATAACCTATTGTTAAATACAGTTTCTTCTTGCATATCCATAAATTTTCCTGTGCATTCCCATATAATTTTTTTTTCTATTTTTATAATTATACAAACTAGAAGTTATTTATGGAAGGAAAAAATGACTTTTAAATAGTGTAATGGATCGTTCAATTTCAAAAATCAAAAATACTTCCGAATTATGTAACGTAGAAACAAAATGATTTTGGTGTAATCTGAAAATAAAAAATAATTTTTAGATTAATGTATTTTAGAAAATAAGATAATGTTCAAAATCATGTAATCAGGAAGTTAAATAATGACTTCCGGATTGTATAATTCAGAAGCTTTTTTTTTTTTTTAACTCTCTTCAACATTTGAAGGTCATTTTTCACTTCTAGATTTTACAATTAGAAAGTCATATTTGATTTTTAAATTATACAATTCCAAAATCTTTTTTTTTTTCTAAATTATAAAATAAAAAGTACTTCTAAATTGAACATTCTAAAAGTTATTTTTACTTTTCAAATTACGCAATTCCAAAATGACACAAACGTATTTTATTTTATGGAGGTGCAGGGTAGAATTTATTGAGGTGCAGGAAGAAGCTGCATTGTTATGAAATATGACAAAGTAAAAAGACTTACTGGGAGATAACATGGGCCATGGCTGCACCTTTGAGGCCCAATTTCATATAAAAGATAAGTATTGGGTCCAATAGAACATTGAAAGCATATCCCGAAACTAAGTAAAAAAAAAAAAACGTACTTAGGATAAACATTTCAACATATAATACAAAAGAATATTTTATGACAGTTTTTTACCGTAACAAAATTAAAAAGGAAATAAATATATTGAAAAACTAAAAATTTATCCAATCAATATGTTAAGGAAGAATTTAGATTCTCTACTGATTTTTTGTATTGTTCCTCTACTATGTCTTTATAATACATTACCACTAATTTTGACGTTTTAAAATATATTAAAAAGATATTTAAAATATCAACACAGTGTATTTTTAATGTTCAGCAAAAAACAACACAAAAAAATCAGTAAAAAATCTGGACTCATTAAGGAATAAAATTAAATTTGATTGAATAATAAATATCAAAGACACCTTATGTATTCACATAATTAGTTCAATTAGTTGAATAAAGTGTGTGAGTAAAAAAAATTCATAATTAATAGAAAAATAATTTGAACCTACCAATGATATATAAAGGAGTTGTTGTGTCTTTGAAACCTCTAAAGATTCCTTGCATGGCCAAAGAGAGAAGAACAGCAGGAGACCCTATTGATCTTAATCTTAGGTATTTCTCTGCTGGATTTAGCATTGGAGAATCCTAAATACAACAAAAGAAATTCACTATTAATTTATAATTAAAAAAACTTAATTACCTAAATTTAAATTTGAGAAGTAAATTTTAAGTTTAACTCAATCTTACAATTAGTTTGCACTTTTACAAACTAACATGTAAAATAAGATTTATATTCAGTTATATAGTTAGAAGTGATAAAACCAACTTGTAAGATAAAGATTATACCGATTTATATATTATGAATTGGTCTTATTTTTAGTTGATGTGAGACTTCTAATATATACTATAAATTCATCTTATTTTTAATCAATATGAAATCTCTTACCGTCGTATATATTTTATCCTACGTACTAATATACAAATAAAATAATTATAAAAATAAAAGTACTACAATAAAAATAAGATGCACTGGATTATTTTGTTCAAAATAAATATTATGAATAGAAGTATATGTTAGTTGATGATGATGATGGAAAAATGAAGTTACATGTTTTAGACCCATTGCATAAAGAAGAGGTTTTGCTGCAAATGAAAGGATTGCAGTCTGAAGGAGGCCAAGGATTGTTCCAAAAATTAAGGCTGTTGATGCAGAAGCAATAACCTTCTTCCCAACTTTCTGCTTCCTCTTAGTCATTACATTTTCTGAAAATTAAACCAAAAAATTAAAATTAATCATCAGAAAACCATAATAGTGAACAAGATTTGGACATAAATATCTTATGTAATAATGTATTACAGACAAATTCACACGTCGACAAACACACAGTCTCTTAAATGATTATTTCTAAGTCTGTCAAATGATATTGTTAGAATTCATAACTGCATTTGATGTATTGTTTATTTTAGAATCTAAAACTTCGTTATGATTTTATTTTTAAAAAATGTCTCCGAAAGCATAATGATGAATGTGTATTTAAGTTGATCTTGGCTTCGATTTCTAAATATGTAAGATTATTGGACAATTTCGATTCTTTATTGAGTTTTTTTCGTGTTGTTTCTATGTTGTGTTTCCTTAATACACTGATTACTACTAATTTTAATATATATTAAAAAGATATTTAAAGTATTAACACAGTATATTTTTAATACTTAACAGAGGACAACATCCAAAAAACCATAAGAGAATCTAGACTCGACTATTGGATGTATTAAGACGGTTTTCTTCTTGAAGAAAATTTATAAAAAATAGGTTTAATGATGTGGATAGAGAAAACTTACCATTTTCATTATTTATGTCCATGTTCCCTGCGTCAACTTTTTCCACATTAGAACTCTTTGTAGCTTCAACATTGTTTGATTCTTTTGGAGCTTCATCGACATTATCTGTTTCTAGTTTAGTATTATCATTTTGTGTTTGTTTGGTGGCCAAGTTTTGGATGGTATCTTCCTCAGCCACAAAGGAAGTTGTGATACTAACAAGAGGAAAAATTGTGATTCTTGAAGCTTGGTTGAACACAGCAATGGAAACTCCTGCAGCAGCAAGTTCAAGTGGTCCTATACATATACAACAAAAAAAAGAGAACAAAAACAAAAGAAAGAAAGTTTATATGTCAAAATTAAATTCTAAAGGAAGATTGAAGTTAGTATATGATAAGTGTGATGTTTTGCATAATTGGGATATATATATATATTTAATTCATAAATTTGAATATTCAAAATCTTGATATATTTTGATTTTTAAGTTTTAAAAATAAATTAGTTCAGTCATTTTAATCTATCGATTAGTGGGAAAATAGAAGGGAAAGATGGAGGCCATCAAACTTTTTGATTTTTTTAAAAATTATTTGTATTTTGAAAATTTTAAAATTATATGTATTTTTACATTCCTTAAATTATATGTATTTTTAAATTCTTTAAATTATGTGTATTTTTTTTAAATTAAGTAATATATTAAAAAGTTAATGAATCGTAAATTATGTATTTTTTTATTTGTTTTGTAAAGTACAACATTTAATGTTAATAAATAATAAAATATAAAATCAAATATAATAAAGAATTTTTTTTTATTAAGATAGATTTTATTTTCTCTTTTATTGTCTTTTGAGTTTCTCACATATTTTATTCATTTCTCACACTTATATATTTACTCTTATTACGGGAAGAAAAAGAAAAAAGAAAATAGACAGAAACTCATTTTTTCATAAATTCTCTTTCATTTTCAAAGAAAAAAAATGTAACTTTCTTTTGTTTCACTTGATAATGAAATATTTGTCTAATACTTAACACTATTTCTTCTCTCAACCATTTTATATCACTTTTTATGCGTATAGAAGAACAAGTTATGTATTATGGGATTTTTCATGGTTGATTCTTAATTATGAATTGATTATCATAGTTGTTTTGAATCAATTTATGCACATTGATACAATGGAAGATGAATACCTGCAGATAATATAGTTATTTACATTGAGAAAAAAATAGTTGAAAAAATGAAAAAAATGATGGACCATCCTTTAAATATGAGTAATTTTTTTATAGTTATAATTACACTAAATTATGTACTCGTTTTTATTGAATTAGTGACAATAATATTAAATATATGCATTTTGAATATATTATTTTGACTTTCCCAAAAAGTTTGGTCAAGATCCGCTACTACTAACTGTATTAATTTTTTTTTCGTGTTAAACGACTTTCTAGGACTGACATTTGAGATAAAATGTGTCAACCAGTCTAAACTAGAAATGTTAAAGTGAGCCAACCCGGCTCACACAGGTTGGCTCACCACGAGCCGGGTTCAAAATGAGTGAACCCAACTCGGCTCACCTTCTGGTGAGCCAGAAATTTTGTAACCCGGCTCAACCCACCACGGGTTGGTGGGTTAAGTGGGTTGGCTCACCAACCCACCTAAAAAAATTATTTATTTATTTTTTTAGTATTCAAATATTTAAATAAATTTTTAAGTAACCCATGAGATGACAATCATAGTAAAATCAAGAACCAATGTTTTGATCATGCTCACCACCAATATATGAAGAATTATTTCCAAGAAAGTATCCATTAGTCTAAGAAAGCATGACTAATATTACAAATTTTTTGTCATGCTATTCAAAAAAATATAAATAAAAAAACTATACATATTTTTCATGCTAATTTAGAAAAAATTGTTTATAAGACAGTTACTTGAGTAATTTACTATAAAGATTATAGTTAAAGATTAAAGTACCAACATATATATAACTTGACAATCAAATTAATTAAACATTCAAACAATTCAAATATAATTAAGCAAATTCTAGCATTTAAAAATATGAAATTGTGAACAAATATAATAGGAGTAGTAAATAATTATTAAAACAATTTAAAAAAAATTAAAAGAAAATTTAAAAAAATAAAAAAATTGAAAAAAAATGTTGGTGGGTTAAGTGGGTCAACCCACCTTCAACCCAGCTCAAACCCGTTTAACCCGTGGGTTAAGTGAGCCGGGTTGAGTTCAACCCACTTTTAAAAAAGTTAAATTTTTCTCAACCCAACCCGGCTCAAACCCGTGATGAGCCAGGTTGGCTCACGGGTTGAAACCCATTTTGACATCTCTAGTCTAAACAACTTTAAACGTCAGTCTCGAAATGTCACTTAACACATCAAAATAATTTAACGCAATTAGGTTAAAAAGATTCTATGTGTCCATTTTAAAAATTTAAAAATCAAATTGTATTAAAATTTGAGACATAAACGTTTCAAATTTTACGTTACTAAACATATTTAAACCAACTATGAATGGTTTAGATAGAACACTTTCTTTATTAAGGAGCATGTGAGAGATAGTTTATGAGTAAAACATGTTCAAACATTGGTGTTTTATTTGAAGTATCTAGGAAGGAATATTTGTGAAATTATAAAGTAATGTTGGCAATGAAGAGAGAAATGAATGAATACCCAAGTGGCCTATGAATGTTGTGTCTATCAATGAAGCAATGGGATCAGCAACAACAGTAAGAGCAGAAGGGAGTGCAATCCCTAATATCTCTCTACAAAGTGAATCCACCTTCAAAATATTTCTACATTTTCACATTATTCAGTGTTAGCTCTTCCAAAATTACATTTATTTTTTCTTAGATCCATATAAATGCAAATTAAATATCACTTTCTTTTCCTTCTAAAGATAAATTCATCTATTTTAAATATTAAAATTTAACATTCTAATATATATATATATATATATATATATATATATATATATGGGATTTGTTATAATATGTCCGTTTATGTTTTAAAAAGTAATATACATACCAAAAATATAACTCATTTTTTGAATGAATTTGATGTAAGATGTTTAAAAGCATGTTGCATTGTAATTAAATATGACATAAATAATGTAGAAAAGTAAATTTAGGAAAGCAAAATCTTTATAGGTTTTTAGGTTTAATTACTCAGAATATACCCAGTTTAATAACAAATATAAATATAACATTTATATAAATAATAAATTTGATCTTAAGGGAGACACAATATTTATCTATTTTATAAAAAAATATTCGGACAAAATTGAAACAAATAAAGCGTGACTAAATTGAAACAAATAAACATATATGAGTACTAAATTAAAACAATAGACATATGTGGAGACTAAGTTGAAATCAAGACAATGACACTTGGCAGGTATCTTGACACGTTGTCACGTGTGACTGACAATGCCATGTGTGACATCAAGATTTGACACGCGACAAATTTGTTTTTTTTAAAAAATTAAAAATTACAAAATTACAAAAAATTACAAAAAAAAAAATTAAAAAATCCAGAGACTGACACGTGGCACGCTGTTAATTGCGAAAAATTAACGGGATGTACTATTTGATGCACAAAATCGAATTTTGGTACTAAATTGAAACAAAGTAGATACCATCTTGAAATTTTGGAAATAAACTGGATATGTTCCAAATAATTAAACCAAGTTTTTAAGAACAAAACATGAACATCCTAACTATTAATTTTTTTTAAAACATAAAGAAATTATGTGGACCTTGCGTCTTTGAAGAAAACCAAGAATGGAATTCCTCGTTTGTTGTTGTTGTTAGCTTCTTCGGAACTGCCATTGATGTTCTCCATGGTCTTGTAGCTTTCAAATAATCACAGATCTAAACAATGTTCTTGTTCAATCTGAGAAATTTCAAATGCAAATAGTTATAAGCATGTATTCAAAGATTAACGCATGAAATATATTAGAGATTATTGAAGTAATAATCTTTTTTTTTTTCCTTACAAATGAAAGGAAATTAATGAAAGTTAACCTTGAAGTTTGTCGTGGAAAGATCACAAGAAGGAAGTGATGTATTTATAGCAGTCTATACAAGTTTATAACATTATTATTTTTCTCGTCTATAGTTTTTGTTGAATTAATGTTGTCTTTTTCTTAATGAATTAATCAGTTACATGCAAGATAATTAAACACGGCATGCAGAAGCCCTAGAACTCGCAAATAATTGAAACTAATGCGTGATTCATATATTGCTATAAAATAATCAACAAAAATAATGGACCACTAAATGAAAATTTGGAGAAAAATAATGCATAAGAAGGCATGAATGAATGCATGTAATATATAAAAAGAATATAATTTATATATAATAATAAATTGATCTCATACTCTCTATATATGTAAAGTTTTTTATATTTTATAATAATTATATTAAAATTGATCCTAATAAATTATTTGGAAGCTATAGAAATTTAATGAAATATATAAGAATATGATATATTGACTATCCAAAATCATAGAAAAGATGCAATATTTCAATACAATAGGATATTAAAAAAATAAAAAATAAAAACTATAGTATTTTTGAAATTGTTTAAAAACAATATGGTTTAATTTTAATTATTCTTATAAAATTTAATGATTAAATCCCTCGTGTCCTGAATTTTATTTAAAATTACATTATACACACGTTAACTTCCTTATACTCCTTTTATAACGTTTTTTTAAAATTTATAATTAAACACAAACTTCATCTTCTTTTTGTAACAGTTTCTTTATGAAATTTTGTAATTAAATACAAACTTTGTCTTCTTTTGTAACGTTTTTTTCTTTATGAAATTTTATAAATTAAACATAAACTTTGTCTTCCTTTTGTAACGTTTTTTGTGAAATTTTATTGTTAAATACACACATTCTCATTCTTAATAATTAAAACAAACTCCATCTTCCTTTTGTAACGTTTTTTGTATAGAATTTTATAATTAAACACAAACTTTATGTTCCTTAATATTCCATTTTAACGTTCTTTTTATGAAATTTTATTTTAAACAAAAACTTCATCTTTCTTTTATAACTTTTTTCATGAAATTTTGTAGTTAACCATAAGCTTTATCTTCCTTTTGTAACGTTTTTTTCTATGAAATTTTATAATTAAATAAAAAAATTATCTTTCTTTTATAACTTCTTTCATGAAATTTTGTAATTAAACAATCTTCCTTTTGTAACGTTTTTTCTATAAAATTTTATATTTTATAATTAAATACACACACATTTTTATTCTTACACATTCTCATTCTTAAAAATTAAAACAAAATCCACCTTCTTTTTTTGTAACGTTTTTTTTTTTTTTTAATGAAATTTTGTAATTAAACACAAACTTTATCTTTTTCATGTAACGTTTTTTTGTGTGAAATCGTATAATTAGACACAAACTTTATATTTCTTTTATAACATTTTTATGGAATTTTATAATTAGACACAAACTTTATATTTCTTTTATAAAATTTTTTATGGAATTTTATAATATTAAACAAATACTTTATTTCTTTTTTTTTTTAATTTTTTTTATAAATTTGTACCCGAAAAGCCGTTGAAAGAGCTATTGAAAGGAATAAAGGTGGGAGAGAGATAGGTTCTACTAGCATGATGCAATTTGGTCCGGCTTACAGGGCTTGGCCTTGGCTACTAGGGTCGGGGTCAAAAAAATCCACAACATCAAAAAGTCTCCAATTAAGAAAAATCCAGAATTAAAAAAGCCCATAGAGCCAAAAGGGCCACAAAAGTCTTTTGGGTCAAGGCCAATTCATGGGTGTCCTGTATAAACATGAAAAATATACTAATTTTTTTAAAATATATTATTAAATGTTCGATTTAGGTCAGTCTATCTCGATAATCGGTCCGATCCAAGAAATATTGATCATCGGTCAGACTCATCTAGACTGTCGGCCCAGGCCGACCAATCTCGGTCGTGGGCCTGGGTTAGTCATTCTTGGCCGAGGACCCGAGTCAATTATGGACCCAGTGTGACTCGTCTCGATCGTAGGCTCGAGCCAACCCACTCGGTCATGGGTCTAGACTAATTCATCTCGACTGTCGATCTGAGTCATCATGTCTCTACTATCAACCTGGGTTGTCTTGTCTTGGCCCGTGCTGACCCGCCTCGTCCGGTCTTACCATTGTCTCGTGTCTTTTGATAGATATCTACACTATAAAGATAAAATGATGTAGCTTACCTCCATTCGTGGGAGTTCTCTTTTCTTCTATTTCATGGTCTAACTTTTTTAGACTCTATAGTCTAAATAGTTTTTCTCGTATATATAGCAGTTGTGACTCTAGTATGGAAAAAAAAGTTGGGTACAAATAATAAAAGAATAAAATTTTGGATGCAGGGTGTAGATACTACCGAGAATTTACTTGGGTCGGAATGCAAAAGTACAAGTTGCTATCTCTGGAGAATCTAATTTCTCGTTACATAATTTAGAAATGGAACCAACATAACACATGAACAACAAAATGTTGCACATTCTAGTTCAAATCATGAGTTGTGTAGGTATTAATTAATAGGTTCCAAAGAGTGATCAAGTAATGTAGGATTTTGTTAAAATGTTAGAACATGAATTGAATTCAATTTTCTTTACCACAATATTTTGTTATTTTTATTTTGTATTTTTTACCTTGGGTTTTGAACCGTATTTCGAAATGATTTTATAAAAGGATTGGAAGTTCATTTTATGTAATTTTTTTTGTCAATCAAAAAAGCATCACTTATTATCTCCACTTAATGTGAATTTCTAGTATTAATTATTATTGGTAGAGGTGAATTATTTAATCATTATTCAACAATTACAATTCACATACTAATGATTCTTGAAAAACTTTGCTCCAGTGTTATATATGTTGCTCTAATACCCTATCAACAACCCTTAATTTTTATTTTTTGGTGTGGTTCAAAATGACAATCTACAAATTTTAATTATATGCTTTAACGTGGCTTGAAAAAATTGAAGTAAACGACTACACTCTGAAATTTTACGCAATGCAAAAACACAATATATATATGAATCTTCTGAAAACCACAATATGATATATATAACGTGTAAATGAAGCAATGATGTATTACAAAAAGTAAAATAATGAGTGTGAATGAAGCAAACCTAGATGTATTACAAAAATATATAATAAAGTTCCTACGTATAAGGGGAAAGTGAGATCGTGATATGAATACAGAACAAGTAAAATACTCGACAACAAAATTTGTCTGGCGATTAAATAATTGTATGTGCTAATTAAGTCAATGAACAACCTCTGAGATAGTGCCATGGTCCTGTCCCAGTTCCCATCCTGCATGTGCAATTATCAAGCACGATTCAACCAATTAGGTTTTTGTACATATAATGTTACAACAAAATATTAGGTTTAAAGAAGGGGTTAACTGAGAAGATACAATACCAATAAGACCTGATATATATAGTACTTTACTTTTTCATTTATAACCAATGTGAAACTTAGACTTACACTTAAATACTTCTTCTGTATATTATAAAAGTGTGATTTTATATATATATATATATATATATATATATATATACTTATGTTTACTACAAGAAAAGTTATAATATCATGAAAGTTAAACTGAATAACATGCAAAGTTTAATTACCTCCATACACCAGCCAACATGCGAAGAGTCATATATATGGTTAGTGCAATCCAAATCCCAATGAAATGTTTGGCCCTGTAGAGAACAAACTCTATGGCTACACTTACTATGGACACCACCACCTAAAAAGAAAGTAGTATGTTAATAGATATATTTGAAATTTAATTCAATCTTACAAAATCGATTTATAAAATAAAGTTTTCATTCATTTATATATATTGTGATTGACTTTATCTATAGTCGATACGAGATTGTTATCACATTCTTTACGTTGAGACACATACATCTCAAACGTAAAATTGTATATTTATAAATGGTCTGATAACGGTCAAATAGCGGATAAAACAATAAATCTTATAAAATTTGATAGAATAGGTCATTACATAACTATGATATCATGTTAAAAAGTATATTTTTAAATCTAACTAAATCATACAAAATTGATTTATAATATGAAATTTATATCAACATATATATTGTTTTGACAATATCAATAGTGGAATTGAAATCTCCAACGCAACCTAAAATCGATAATTTTGGATAATTAAATATGCAAAATATGATAAAGAATGAAAAAGGGCATGTGTGAACTTACGAGAGAGCATGCTGCGTATGCAAAATCAGAAGCTCCATAGTTCACTCCATCAAACACAAAGGCTAGTGAATTGATTGGTTGAGTAGCAGCCACAAACTGGTGGATTATTATATGAATGAAATTAATTAGATAATTATGATTGAAACATAAATATCATGGTTTTGATTGTTGATTTGTTGTAAAATAATATTTATTAATTACCGGTAAGCCTATTTTAATTAAGTGCACAACATGAATATTTCTAGAGAATATTCCAGCTCCAAAGTATAATCCAAGTCCAACAGTAAGAGAAAGACCCATTCCTAAAACAAAAGCCATTTGCAGTGTTCTTATTGCAGCTGCTGTTGTTTTCTTATAGTCCTTTTCAGCAAAAGAACAAGCTAGAATTGCCTGTGAAGAAGGGAAAAAAATATTAATTAGTGTTAAAATACTATAATATTTTTGTAAATATAAATAAAAATACAAAGACAAAATGTTTCCGATCACGGTTTTATTCTTAAAATATATTTCAAGAGATAAAATGAGAAAAAATATTTAAACTGTCTTAAACCTTAATTTTTAAACGATATGAGACTGTTGAATGTGATAGAAAAATATATGATTACCTGAACAGCAACAGCTAAACCATCTGCAAGAAGAGATGAAGTCAACCAGACTTGCAGGCATGTCTGAAATGCAGCCATGGGAATTGAACCAAGCCTTGCTGCTAATGATGCTGCCAAGGTAACACAAAATGTCACTGCTATCACTCTCAGCATCAACAAACCTCCTGCAACATAGAAATTCAAAACAAAATCAAAACATATCAATTATACCGTTGAGTCTTTTGAGAGAGGATCACTAGAGAGATACAATATAAGGAATTGACACCACTTTTAACCCAAAATTTTAAGATAATAGATTTATGGACCTTGATCCTTATATGATACTTAATTTTCTCATTTTTACTCGATATGAAACTTAGACTCAAATTTGAATTCTCAAACATACTGTATCATTCAATAATGTAATATATGAAGAAAAAAAAGTGACAGTTTTATGCAGTACCAGTTGGTTGTTCAGCAGATTAACCTGTATTTCTGACACAGGTATTATGATGTTATTGTTTTCTGTTTAACTTCTATGTATTTTTTTCTTATTGTGACATTTGGCTTTTTTTTCTCATTCTATTAATATTTAGAATATGCAATCTCTAGATGGCCTTACCATTTTTAAGAAATCTGAAAATCTGCAAATCCTTTATGCTTGGAGGTAAGAGATGCACTTTTTTCATTAATATCAGTAAAAGAGTGATTGCCATCATGTACCTGAAAGTGTTACAGTTTTGTAAGAACATGAAATATGATGAACAAGTAATATTCAAATTCAAATATGTAACAAAAATGCAATTATAATTAAATTTATGTCACGTATCCATAAATACTTCGATTTGTGTCATGTATTCATGTCTGACAAATATCAGTAGCTAATACTTAAAGATATTTTATCAATACTTATTAATGAAGTATCTATCACTATTAGAAATTCTCATATTACATGAGATTTTTCTTTTGTAAATTTGTTATAAAAATTTCTAAGAAAAAACTTTTTTTCCCATTTTTTCTAAGAATTTTAATTGGTAGGTAATTCCTTCGTGAATAATCATTTCCTACCAAATCATAAAATTTGCAAATATTTCCTACAAAATTTGTTGTGAAAAGTGTTTTATACAAAATATTTTGCAAGAAAATTGGTAGCAATTTCTTACAATTTTTTTTTTCACAACAAAATTTATAAGCATTTCCTACGAAAAAAATTTCAAAACAAAATTGACAGAAAATATGAGTTTTTTTAGTAGTATATTATTCTTTTATTGTTATAATAATTTATAATTTTTTTAATAATATTTAATATATTTAATTTTAATTTATATTTACATAATAACAATTATATATTTATCATATTTTTCAAAAAAAATTATACATTATTCAATGTACATATATATAAATATAAATATATATTAGTTGTTGCATCCAATTGCTTTTATAATAAACGTGTAAACGTATCCAATATATGTTATATTCGTATATCATAAAAAGACAGTAACTTACTGAGATAAAACATGTGAGATGGCTGCTCCTTTGATGCCTAATTTCAATGTGAAAATAAGAATTGGGTCCAAGATGACATTGAATGCATATCCAGAAACTAAATAAAATCAACAAACGAAAACCGAGTTAGGATAAAAAAAAAATGTATAAGTACACTTTCTTTCTCAAAATATATATGGTGATCATTAAAAAATATGTATAATTTGAAGCTACCAATGACATATAATGGAGTTGTTGTATCCTTAAACCCTCTAAAGATTCCTTGCATGGCCAAGGAAAGAAGAACCGCAGGTGCTCCAATAGATCTCAGTTTTAAGTACTTTTCTGCTGGATTTAGCATTGGAGAATCCTAAGCAAAGTAACAAAATCACTGTGATTAAACAGGATGAACATCATACAAGTTTTTTATCTTATAAAAGCATGACAAAAATAAAAAGATTAAATATTTTTTTATTCCTTTAATTTTCAGTGAAAATTGATTTGACTCAATTTAGTATTTGAAACATTTGAGTTGTTTACATTATTTGACACATTTTCATTTCAATGTTAGTTGAGAAACGCGTTTAAAACATCAAATAAACTTAACAAAATTTGGTTAAAAAAATTAAATTCGTATGTTTATAAAATCAAGAGATCAGTTTGGTCAGAGTTTCAAAGATGGATTAATTTCAATTTTCACTGAAAATTAAGAGATAAAAAACGTATTAAATCGAGAAAATATTAAACCCTTTTCTAATAAATCATGACATAATCTTACTGGTTTCACACCCATAACACGTAAGAGAGGTTTTGCTGCAAATATAAGAACAGCAGTTTGAATAAGACCAAGGATGGTGCCAAAAAGTAGTGCTGTTGATGCTGAAGCAATACGTCTCTTCTTCTTCTTCTTTCCATCTTTCTCTCCACTCTTAGTAATCCATGAAGACTTGCAGATACTTTTGTTGGCTTCTGAAAAGTAATAAAAAATATATAGGAATATAATAAAACACTGGTATCTGCATTATTCAATCTTTCTCCATGTATACATGTCGGCAACACCGACAACATATGATAACAAAAGTAGGTGTTGATGATCATAATAGAAGCATGTACTATGTCTAGATTCTGCTTAAATATTGTATAAAGAAAGAGGCATAACTAGGGCTCACTGTTTTCAAAAACTGATATAGCTAGGTTGAACTAGTGTATTAGAATGGTTTCTTAATTTGATAATTCCAGAAAAGAATGATACTTTATAGAAATGGTGAAAATCCATGAAGAATTCATTCAAATCCTGTGATAATAAGTCTAACAAATTACATTCTACTTTTTGTTTTTAAATTTAATATACAATGCTTTAATTGTCATATATATATATATATATATATATATATATATATATATATATATATATATATTAAGATTGAAAGACTATAGACATAAGTAATCATAAATAAGTTAAAATTTAAACAGTTCAAGTATAAATTATTTTATCAAATAATTTTATTCTTTATTTTATGAAATTACCGTTAAAAAATTCACATTTCCTATCAATTTTGTTTTGAATTTTTTTTTTATAGAAAATACTTATAAATTTTATTATTTTGTTATGAAAAAAATTTGAAAAAAATTGTTATCAATTTTTTTATAAAATATTTTGTATAAAATACTTTTTACAACAAATTTTGTAAAAAATACTTACAAATTTTATAATTTTATAAAAAATAATTATGTGTCAATAAAATTTTTTAGATAAAATAATAAAAAAAAAGTTTTTTTTGCAAATTCTTTTAACACCTTTACAAGAAAATTCACATGAAAATTTGTAATAGTATACATATAACGTAATCATTTTATATTAATTTATAGTTTCAAGATCCAGATTTTTATTAATTTTATATTACTACTTAAAATCTTATTTAGCATTTAATATATACATTTTAATTATTATCAGTTGAACGAAAGTCAAACCAATTATTTCCACCCGGTCTAATTTTAAAATATTTGTAGGATCTTTAGTGTATAAGAATAAAATAAAAATTAAAATATTTTCTTGATATTTGAAAAAAAAAAGGATTCTGAGAGAAAAAATTACCATCTCCAGTTTCTGTGTGATTGTCCCTTGTAGCATGATTATTTTGCAGAGCTTGGGATCCAAAACTTTTGACTTCTGGATCCTTTGATTCAGAATTTTGAAGCAGAGGTTTTGGTGAAATGTTATTACTGTGTTTGAGAGAACCTTTTTCCATGTGTTGAAGCATGTGTTCCTCTGGCACAATCACTTCTTTGAGCTTTTCAAGAGTATCTTCCTCAGCCACAAATGAAGTGGTGATGCTCACAAGAGGAAAAATGGTGATTCTTGAAGCTTGGTTGAACAAAGCAATGGAAACTCCTGCAGCAGCAAGTTCCACAGGCCCTGAACACATCAAAACAAAATATTAGCTTCAAGACAGAAAAAAAATGTCAAATTAATGGTTCAAATTATAAGGAATTAATAATTAAGCTTATGTAAATGATTTCATGTTATATTTCTAATGAACACATGCTTAGTTAATTAAGTTACCACAGTATGGTATTATCACCAGGAATCACATTCTAAATTTACATATTTATAATTGTCTAAGAAGTTAAATTTTCAGGAATCACATTATAAGAAAAATATAATTCTTTTTTTTTTTAAATACATTATAAGAAAATTCTAAAATAATTACCATTAAAATAAAAAATAATTAATTATTATAATGACTAATTTAAATACAAATTTATAAACTAATATCTAAAATAATTTCATATGAATAAAAAATATACTGATTTATAAATTGGTCATTAATATTTTGGTTGTCAAAAAATTTAATATTTAAATTATTCTCTAATTAATGATCAATTTATACACTATTTCTTTTAAATAACCAAAAGTTTAGTAAGTAATATTAGAGTCTAATTTAAAAACCAATTTATAAATTAATTATAATTTTTTATTTATAATAAAAAATATTTCATATATTAATAATATTTATTTTATAAATTAATCATTATAATAATTAATTTTGATTACTATTTAATCATTTTCTTATAATGTAATGGGTTAAGTTTTATATTTCTAGAAATATTTAAAAAAAAGGTAAAGAAAAGTTGTAATAGGATTAGAAAATATAACATCTCACATGTATGAGAATATATAAAAATAAAAATTTTATGAAGACCTAATAAAATAAGTTAAAGACTAACCCTTTTATATTCTCCTTTAATTTCATTTAACTAATCCGAAGAATTTTGGGGAAAAAAAAAAAACTCTTACAAAGTTGAACTTTATTTAGAAATTTGAATTAAATATGATTTTTTTGACCAATTCCATATTAACCCATTTGGCTACTCATAACTATGGATGATTGAATATATATATATATATATCTATATATATATATATATATATATATATATATATATATATATATATATATATATATGAATGAAATGTGAGGTCATCATAAATTTAAACGAATTAAATTTTATTTAATATGATTTGACAGGTGTCTTAACAAATTATTTGATTTTCAAATATCAAGACACGTAAGATAATAAAAACATTTATGTCATTTTATTAAATATGTAAATAGAATAAGGGTAGGATAAGCGAGTGGTTGATTAAAATAATTAATTTACATTAAATTATATAAAAGTTTATAATTAATTTTGATATTAAATAAATTTTAATGTTAATAATTATTAATATAAAAATATTGATGAGTGTTATACAATTATTATTTATAATATAATTGATGCACAAAATAATGTTAAAAATAATTAAATAATAAAATGATTTTAATATAATTTTATCTTTAAAATATTTGAAAAAGAAATTGAATATCATCAAGTTTAATATTTCTTCACTATTAATTTGTTCAATAAAATTTAATGATTAATTTTCTTATTCATGTCTCAGTTTAACATTTATTTTATTTTTAATTATACAATAAAATCATAATATTTTGGATTTAATAGGAAGAAAAAATACAATAGAAATATTTTCACGTACCATTATAAGTGATATAATCTTAATCATCTCTAACAGTAAAATAAATTAAAAGGAACATAGTAAATAATGATAATATGTGATAGACAAAAAATTTTATATTATTAAATATAAAATTAATTTGTTAAAATAAAATTATTTAGTAACTTTTATATTATTTAATATGATATTGTATTAGTTATTTTTATTATAAAAATAAAATTATATCAAAATTTAAATAAAAACAAATTATAATTTTACATTAAAGTATACAAATTAAAATATATTTAATTTTATATTTTATTATAAAATCATAAATAAGTAGTAATTTTTAATATTTTTTAATTAAATTATCGTACAAGTAACATTTTTATTTTCTTTAACAAATTTTAATATAAAATAAAATGGCAGTATTAGAAAAGTAATATAGTAATTGAGTTACAAATTCTTCATAGTAAAATATGAAATAAAGTTTTTCTTAAAAAAACTTTTCCATTTTATTAATTTCTTAAGAAAAAAATATATTGTGAGTTTATAATTAATATAATAACAATGTTGATCCTTTAGGTGAATTTAGAATGGGGACGAAGCCTACAAGGAAGGGAAGGATCGAACCCAAAGAGTTGCAAGTTGGAAGTGGTTGTATGTTAATTTTTTTTGCATGTGACATTATTATTGGACAACAATAGGTCTAACCCATCACATCACACTATTATAGAGTATGTGCATATTTGTTTTCAGTCCTCACGTGTTCTATGTGTTTTAACCACTATTTTGTCTTGCAAAATATATTAATTAATTTTAAATATAATTATTTAAAGTTTGCATCATAAATTAAAAATACAAAAAGGAAAGTAACCTAATCAGTGCTTAGTTTATTCTTTTAAATATTTTTAAAAATAAATTTATAGAATGTAACATTTTAAAAAAATGTTAAAGTAAAGAATAGTTAATGCTATTTAGTGTCCCGGAGTTGTCAAAATGGGTTGGAACCCGGCTCACCACGGACTCGAGTCAGGTTGGGTTGAAATTTTTTTACAAATTTTAATACGGGTTGATTTTTGACTCGGCTCATCCGGGTTGAACCCGTGGTGAGCCAGCCAACCCGCAGATAAAAGGGTCATACAAGTGTTTTTTGATTAAGTTGAACTTTACATTTTGGTATGTTAGGTTGTTTTTTTAGCCAACACATAAATAATTTGTATTTTTTTTATTTTGGTTTGTATTTGGATTGTATTAAAGTTTATTTAGATTTTAATTAGAATTATAATTTAGTTTTGACTGAAAAATAAATAAAAAAAATTGTGTTTTTTTTAATTAAGTGAACCCATGAGCCAACTCGTTTAACCCGCCAACCCGTAATGGGTCGGGCCGGGTTCGAATTTTGTTGACTCGCTAAAAGGTGAGCCGGGTTGGGTTGACTCACTAAATCATCAACCCGTGGTGGGTTGAGCCGTGTCGAATCGGGTTACCCGTTTTGACAGCTCCAAGTGTCCCATGTAAAAAAATATTGTCGAAGAAAACATCATAATTAAAAACAACGAGAAAGAGGTTACAAGATTAACCATTACAGTTATCCAACGATTTAATTATACAGATGTCTATAATTGATGATTGTCGTTACAAAAAAAAAAAGACATAAAAGACAAATAATAAAACAGAAGCACGTGGAGAAGGGTAATCTAGTGAAAATAAAATGAGCAAATAATAATCAAGCTACTTTAAACACTATCAACATGTATTACCGGACATAGAAGACACACTAACTCAATTATTTGGACACATGTAATGAAATTGGATTTATGGGAAACTTGCATTTGTGGTAGATCTACTACTCTACATTGTAGAGCAAATGGGCCTACCACACACAAGATTAATTCATGATAATCTGAGGTCATTATTATGCCTTAAACTAAGACCTCATACTACTCTCACCACATATTATTATACTCTGTGTGAGTCTAAATGATCATTAGAGTGTCAATATGTAATCTTACTTGAATCCATAAAATATCACATCATTCATGCATAGTTTCATACATCATGCTTTTAAAATTAACTTAGTTAATCACAAGTTAAAAATAAAGAATTAAAACTCTACACTATTATTGTCTTAGCTAGAGATTATCACTTAAGCGACAACGACTGTCACTTTAGCTAAAGATTATCATTTAAGCGACTGAAGTTCTTGCTTGAGCTAAAGAATTTTACTTGAGCTAAAATTAAACAGAAACAAAAAGAGTTTGAATGACTCTTTCACCTAAGTTAGAGATTCTCACTTAAGCTACAAGGACACTCACTTAAGTTAAAGATTGTCACTAAAGTTTGAACACAGAGCAAAGTGACTTTTTGACTATTTTCACTTAAGCTAAATTTTCCTTGCTTGAGCGACTGATATTAAATTATCAACTTACACGGATGAAAAAACTATTCGGGTGAATTTGAAGAGGACTTTGCCACGAACCCAAAAGTAACTTCTAATTTAAGAAGAGATGAATATCATAAGAGAAAGAGAAAGAACAAAATTAAGTTGAGTGAGAAATGTACTAAGGTGATAGAAAAGAAAAGATAAGCATTATAAGAAAAGGAGAACTGAGATTGTGGTATTTATTTTTAAAGAGAAATGAGTTTTACATATTAAGTAAAAAATAATAATTTTATTAATTTCATGCTATAACTAAATGTATGTATTATTATTCACATCATTAGTATTAACAAGTTTTATGAGAAGGTTTAAAATACCAACACATTTATAGAGGAAATCAATTACACATTTAACTTTATTAATACTATTAAAGAATAAATATTACAAAAATTATTTTTGGTTTTCATTTCGTTAAGTGTTAAACTCTCATGCAATACAAATTTATAGGATAAACACATTATTTTTCTTTTCAACACGCAAAATTGAAATTGATTTTTATTCAAAATTTTGATTTTGTCTCATCAACTAACTATAGAAAACAATGGATTTAATTTTTCATTTGTTAAATTTTTTCTAACATGACAAATAACATTTCACTGGAATGTATAACCTATTGATATGCAATTGCCACGTGTTGTTTATATGACAAAAACTATTTTTGTGAATTTAATTAATTTATTTTAAAAACATGTGTATTTTTTACTGTAATAGGTTCCTTTTTCTTTCTCTTCATCTTCCCATCTACTCCACACGACAACCTTCATTCGCATATCACCATCTTCAACTTTTTCACGTAAAATAACTCTTAATTACATTTACCATGATTCCAATATAGATCAATGAATTGAATACATTTCCAACACCTAGAACAACATTCACAATAGTTGAGACAAAAATATATTTAATCTAATTTATAAAAGGCTATTCAACTAAATTTTATTAACATTCACTTTCAACTGAGAAAATGGAGTGAGTATCTAAAATTTATTTACATGTTAATTTAAGATGTGATGAGATTGAGATTGTAAACAAGTGTGACAATGCAGACGATCCATTTTGATCCCTGGAAAATTGGTCAAGAGAGACTCACTCACAAAATAATTGTTTGTTAACATGTTTGATATGTTTTGTATAAGTGACTTTTGAAGCTTACTTGTATAAATAAGTTAACAAATATTATGAAGTTTATTTATACTTTTCTTTTTAATCTTGAATTTGAGTATCGTATAAAATTGCCACGATACACGTACAATTTAATTTTATGTATATCTATTGTATTGTCTATTATACACTATATTTATTTTCTTATTCTATCTTATAACCTATAAACCTGTCATAGCATTTTTGTTCTCTTTCTAAATTATATTAGGTATTATATATTATCAATTATTACCCATTGTGAATTAGGTGGGAAAATTTTGATTAAGAAAATCCACGTGGGTCTCTCTAAACCAAGAATGAAACTTAGTAAATAAATAATCAGTTTTCACGTCAAATAAAAGGGTTTAAAAATAAATTTCATCTATCAATATTAGTGTTTTATTAATTTTTTCCTTGTCCTGCCTTCCTAACACTGACTTGATCTTGGACTAATAATTTATTTTCGATAAAATTTTGTACAAATGGAAAACTTTAATAAAAAAATATAATTTTTTGTTATTTTGACTATTTTTTATTTTTTTTTCAATTTTAATGGAGTAAATATACAGAGAAAATATAAATATCAATTTAATTTTAATATTATTTTTATGACATTTTTAATGAAAGATGTTTGATCATTAAAATAAGCACGGTGTAAAACTCATGCATCGAATATAGTAATTCTAAATGTAAAAAGAAATTCAGTATGAAGAGTAATGATTGAACAAAGTGAAATCTATAATTGAAAGTTCGTAAACATGCTGAGTAAAGATTAAGACCAACAAGATCAACAAGAAAGACTGAAAGATAAAATGTAAAGTATTTGAAGAAAAATTAACAAGACAAAAGAAACAGACGTAAACATAAAACATAAACCATAAGTGTAACAAAAATTTAAATAAACAAAAAAAAAATGTAAAAATACAACCAAACAATAATAGTGATTTCCATGTAAACATATAGAAATCGATAAACATGAATATAAACACTTTTACCATTCTCATTTTTTACTTTCAGAGAATGTAATATTTTATATATGTGGTTTTTAAAATAGTTATTATAAAAGTCAAAGTTACGTATATGGCTTATTTTGTCATTTCAATCCAAAATTTGAATATACGACAATTGGAAAAAAGAAAAAAACAGCATTTAAAACCACTGACCAAGTTCCAAATACAAGCATCCGAGACAGAGAACACTTGGATGCAAACATTCAGCATTTCACCCCGCACATGTAAGTGTTCTCATTTCGACTACTTGTAAATGTTGAAACTAAAGAAGAATAGCCCAATACTAATCTCCTCTACTCTGTAAAGAACCAAAATTACTGTCTCATCATTTTTTTCATGATGGAAAACACTTCTCAAAATGAAACCAACTACAGAAACAAAACTTATTATTCCTATATACAGTTACAAGATTTGGCTAACTCCTAAAGGGTGCAACAGCATTCATTTGTAAGAATCAAACTTTGTTTATTTGGATCTACACTTAAGGTAGCAGCATGAAACAACATAAAATGTGACAAATGATGACGACTGGATCACTATCAGATTCCTTTCTTTTGCTCAAAGTGTGAGAGACCTCACCTCGTCTGTTTTCCAAAGCCCTTCCTCGTACTTGTACCACCTAACCAAGCCTTCATCAGTTCTTGTTCGTTGGCACATGACGCAACTGTCATCCATGCATGTGAGAAATTCACGTAACCGAGAAGCCTTCTGACGAATAGTGACATCAATTTCCTTAACAATTCTTTTATGTTGAGGAGCTGGAAGGGCTTCCATCAGAACACAATGTGATATATTGAGCACTTCTAAGTTTTGTAAGCTGTCAAGAATGAGAACAAGAACATCCGTGAAAAGCATTGAGCATCGAAGGCTCAAGACTCTCAAGTTTGGAAGAAACGCAGCCAGAGATGAAGCAAAGAAAACATCACATGGCCCCATAATCTTGAGTTCACTAAAGTTCTTGCAGTGGGTTGAGATTTCCTCCAAAATATATGGTGGATTTGCTATACTAGGCATTGTCAGGGACTCCAACTCTTTCCAGCAACGGATGGCCTTGCACATTCCTGTTTTCTTGATTCTGTTCCAAGCTGGCAGAACAAGCCGTTTGAGTCGAGGGCACCTGGCAAACGGACATTATTAGCTCTTTCGACAAAAATACATATGCAGTCTCCAATTTTAAGGTGTGTTAATTACCAACATTGGTTGTCTTGTCCCCTTCTATTCTAAAAATGTAATACAATACAACTACACCATCCTACTAACTTTCAAGTGTTTTCCAGAAATCCAGGGTTAAAAGCCTCACAAGAGCCATTCTTAATAAAGTTTTAGGCACCAAAGGAAAGTTGATCAATCAACAAGACAATGTAATACCCTTCTGTGTGTATTCATTTCAAATGGTTTAGCTAACTTTATACGTTTAACAAACAGATATAATGATTTTGGAAGTTGAAGTTACCTTTCAGCGGTGTATGTCAACTGTTCATCACTTACGTACAAATTGAAATGGAAGATCAAAGTCATTATACTCTGCCGGCTGAGACCCAGGGAGATCTTCAATAATCGCGTTAATGTCCTATCAGATCGTTCATCAACATAAACATATGGCTCTAATGGGATCTTGATGAAATTAGATCTTAGCATTGACAAATCTAGTGTTTTCCAAAGAAGTGGATCACAGCATGCCATGCGCCATGCACTACAAACACGAGAGATGCCAGATGTCAACTCAAAAATGTCAAGCAACTGAAAAATCTTCACCAAAATATCTATGTCCAGATCCTCCCATCTCCTTATGTTAGAGTCGTTGTCCTCCATTAAACCAGGTTTTTCAAAATCCTCACTGAATTTCGGTGTAAAGAAACACCTAGAAAAATCAAACCAAAAACCAGTTGTAAGATTAAACCATTAGAGTGAACAAATAATAGCAGCATATGAAAAAGAAGAGTAAAAACTCAAAAACAGAGACGATAACTGAAAATCCAAGCAAGCTTTACAATCCCTGTTAGTAGTGTAACCAACGACACCGAAAACATAGCATGATTGCTGTTCCAAATTTTTCTATATAATTTACATTATGTGGACTATAAGTGGGTGGCAAGAAAAATGTTCAGAGGGCATTTTCAGACAAACAAAATAGTTGCACTATATATTTGGGCCACTAGGCCTGCTAAGCCACAATTACATTTGGAAATGACTCAGCTCGTTCCGATAAAAACACAGACTTTGATCGAAGTTCAACTCAAATTTCATATGAATTTTTTTTTTCAGTTCAAACCCAACTCGACTAAAACTCACAAACAACTCGGTTTAGATTGTAAATTAACAACTTTTATTCTTTGCATTTTGGTCTTCGCTCTTTAGTGTCTTATTTTTTGTTGATCACGCTTATATATTTTTGGGTTTTCATCTTTTCATTCCCAACATTCCTCTTCTAGCCAATATGTCAAGTCTCCTTTCTACCATACCATGATATTGAAAATTAATAGATGCAGAAACATACAACGATTTATTTTAAATAAAGATTATCAATATTATAAGCCACGAGAATTAAGAATGGTACAAATTTCAATTCTTCAAGAATTGAAAAAAGACTGAGGTATTAGGCTCTTCATTGGCAAAAATGAAGATTTTAGCTCACGAGTAAGTTCGTATACTCATATTCTTAGGAGCCATTTTTTGGGAATATACAAGTACAACTTAATCACACGTCACAAATTGAGGAAGACAACTTTGCCATTCAACAAAACTATGAGAGTGATACCATTCCTATACAGGGAACCTAGTATGCAAAATTTTCTTTCTAACAACTGATGAATTATGTTTCTCAAAAACCAAGTTTCCAAGTAATCTTATTTTCTTGATATGTTATCTTGAGTATGGCTAAAATTTTCTCATCTTCATCGGATTCTTGGATTTCTAAGAACCCTCTAAAGGAATATTTTATCCAAAATTGAGAAACAGTTAAAATATTTCCAGAAATTTTTTTCCTGAAAACATTTAAAAATAAATCAGACAAAGCAAACACATTTAACATTCCCTACTCAAGATTTCTATGAAACCTAGAAGAATCCCCCTACCAAACACCCCAGCGCTAGTGTTAGTCATTAGATTAGCAGTACTAACTGTTATCATAAGTTCTGATTAATGTGAAGGGCTAATAATCTTTCACCCCATGCAAAATATTTCAGAGAGAGAAGTTCACACTCATCATCAAGAACCACCATGGATACAACCCCGGCCAAAGGTTATTGAACTCAATCATTTCGGCCTGAACTCAAAAATTAGGCATAAATAGAATACTAAATCACCAACACAGCATCTACAGAAAGCAATTCACAATTCCCACAACCTCTTTACTAAAAGATCATTAACTCTAGTCCAGAATTCTCATAAACATTAGAAAAAAAATCCTCTAATTCATACAGAGCTTTGAATAGACAATATCATTGGAATCATTGTTAGAATTCGTCTACATGTCAGGATGACATGGTTCGGTCGGCCGGTAACATCAGCCGAAAAAAAGAAAATAAAGAAATAGAGATGTCAGAACAGAAAAGACGAACAAACCAAAGATAACAAAGAAACAAGTGGAGTTGATTATGCGACCAAACCACATTCACTCGAAAATTAAAACTTTATCATTACAAATGAAAATTGGATGTGAAATGAGTGGGAAAATGCAAAATTAATCAGACTAAACAATTGGAACTTGCTCAATTAAACTCTCCAGTCCAATTACTCGGGTTTCACTCAGACACTTACGCCAACTGACAAATTTCCATGACAAAACAATTACTCATGTTTCACGAAGCAACATAAAAAGAATTAATTTGTAACTCTCTCAGACCAGATCTCGAAAGCACCAAATCCGAAACAGAAGCAAGTGCAGGAACAATCAGCACCGCAATCATGAATTCTTGATCAAACAAATTCCAGAAACCCATAAATGAAAGGGCGCAGAAAAAAACTGTTGGAATCTAAAAATATTCTGGGTCAATTGTTTAAGGTGAAGATCTAATCCTCCGCTACCCCAATTTTTGAACTTGTTTACAGACATAAACATGGGTATATACTTTGAGATTTGTGTGTGTGTTTAGAGTACGAAGAAGAAAGAGAGGGAGAGAAAGAAGACAGACCTTGAGGCAACAGAAGTAGTGTGCGGAGTGGATGAGGATGTTGGTGTCGTTGTTGAGTAGCTGAGTTGAGGATGAACAAGTGCAGAGATTTTGAGGTGTTTGTTCTTGCTCTGCTTCTTTTCCCTTTTTTATATAAAAAAAAAAATGTCATGAAACATGTAAATTGTGAACAGAAAGGTGGATGTAGATGCGGATTCCAAGGGACCGTTTGAAATTACGAGAAAAGCCTTGTCTTAGGTCATGAAATGTGGTTTCCGAAAAAACAAAACAGAACTTTTCTCTTGGAAAAAAAAAAGTCAAATGCAGATAATTTGATTTGTCCAGCACTGTTCTGCGATTAAAATCAGATTTTCACATTCAGAATTAACATAGTAAATTTTGGATTAAAAACATATTAAATAGCATATGGAAATATATTGCAATTAATTTTATATAATCTAATGACACATTTATTGATTTTTATAATATTTTCATTAAAAACGATCTTAACATAAATTCTTCTTAATTTACTGTATAAAATATGTTACAGATTTAATTTTGATAATCACAAATATACTATTTTACTGTGAAAGTAAGGAATTACTAATGTATCATCGTATATTTTAAACACATAACGTAGGCATATACAAAAGCGTATTTATCTCAATACGATGATTTTTTAGATAAAGTCATATTAGAGATTATTAAACTTTCATATCTAAACTATATGTATTATGAAACAAATTTAAGTCAATATGTTATTTTGTTACTATTGAAAGTGGTATCAAGATTTAATATTTGAATTGCTTAGTTAATATATAAGAACAGGTGTCACTTTGTATGGAAAATAAATTTAAATTGTTAATGTAAAAAAATTGCATTACTAATCAATAAAATAATTTCAAATATAATTTTTAAATGTTTTTTTTTTGTTTTTAAAAGGTTATATTACCATCGCAACATACACCTTTTAGAGATGATGATATTTTCTTAAACATTTTGTAAAATTGCTCACCCAAGGTTTTAGAATTTCAAAATTAAAAGTACTAGTTAAGATGAAACAATTCTATATACATTGATAAATATGTTCATAGACAATAACATGTAATTGATGTCTGTGAAGTTTTTTGTGTTATCAATGTATTTTAATTAATTTCTTAAAAATAAGATAAAATATTAAATAATCCTATTGTTTTAGTTCAAAAATAACATGGAAAGTGGTATTTAAAGTTTTGTTGAAAAATATGTCTCGCGCTCGAGATTTTTAAATAAGAACTATATGCAAAATATAATATTTTTCTAAAATTAATAGAATGTCACTTTTTATTATGAGTAATAATATATATGCTTTAAGTTCTCATGCAAATTTAATGCCTTGAAAACATAAATTATGAATAAATGTTTCACTTTCTATGTGTGTGACATGAATACATAAATAAAATAAAAAAAACTTTAGTAAAATATATATTTATTTATATAAAATTTGAGACGACAAAATGGATGAGTTTAGTAAGAACAAATGTTGTCGCATGATTTGTTTGGCTATGTCTACTATCTGCCTTAACTAACCTATTTCATTCCTCACATATTCATTTCATAAATTTCTTATTTATAAGATTTATCGGAAAAATTCACTACTCCAGATTTTATTTTTTTTTAAAGAAAGATGCATATAATGACTCTTAATTAAATATTTAAAATGAGTCAAAAGTAGTTTCTCTTGTTTCTTTCGACTTGAGGAATATAAGAACTTGCCTTAAATATACTACGAAATATAGTAAATTTCCTTAACTTTAATAAACATTTATAATTTTTTATTTTATCCTTTTAATTTCCACATTACGTAAACTAATTAAATTGAAAAAGACAATAATACAGACACAAGTTTTTTCAAAAATATGACCCTCAAAAACTAAAATAGGTAATATAATTAGAAATATTTATTTACATGATCTAATACTAAGGATTAAGACCAACTTTTAGGTGCACTGAATTTGGTCAAACTTTGAAAAAAAAGGAGAGAAAAGAAAAGAAGGTGGGATGTAGGATGTTTATTTTCTTGTGTCATGAAGAAATTTTCTCGTGCGAATTTTAACTGAAGCAATCTTGATTTTAACTTGACAAATAAAATCAACTAAGATTTACCAAAGAAATATCGATATTAATATTTTTTAATTATTAATAATTATTAAATATTTAAATAATTATATTATCTAATAAAAAATAAAATATTTTATCTAAAGAAATTTAAAAATCACCATGACTGTACCTAAATAAAAGATTTAAAAATGAACTATTACACGATTCAAAACTAAAAGTTATAATATTAATAGCACGGACAAACGTATTAATTATAATTAATAATTTCATAACTGGTAAATAATTAATGCATAATTTTAATTGTCAATTAATACCAATCTACGTATTTTAGTTGGATTCAACGTATAACTGATAGTTTATTATTATTTACGAAAATTAAATATGTTTTTGATTTATTAATTAAAATTATAATTAGTCTTTTCGAGAAAAAAAATTAAATGATTGGATTTATTTATTTTAATAAAATTTGTTCAAGGTTATTTAATGTTTAAAACGCATGTTAGCATTTAAGTATTTTATATTATTTGACTTATCTTCAGTATAATGTTAACTAAGAAACTGTCTTAAAACAGAATAAACTTAACAAAATTACAAATTTAATTTATGTGATGACTAATTTTAATTTTTACTACAATCTTTAAGACCAAACACATATTTAACCCTTTTCGTTATTATCTTTACTATCTTTTATCAAATCTAACTTCTTTTATGTTATATCTTCTTATCTCTCATTTTTTTTTTTTACATTCTCATTTTGGACTGGGACATCAAATTTAAATTTTTTATTGATTATTTTATACTATCATCATGTTATGTCTTCAAATATAATGAATTTTTTAATATATTAAAATTAATGCGTTTTGAAAATACATTAAAAAAATATAAAAATACGTGAAAGGAAGAAACGCAATATGTAAAAAGAGAAGAGTAGTTGTTTGAATAAGTAAGCATAAAAGAAGAGACGGTAAAAAGAAGAAGAAAGAAGAGTATGCGTATAATTGAAAATTTGTATAGAAGGGACAAATAATTGGTTATATTATTATAATAATATGTATTTTTAAGTATTTTTGTTTATGTAAAAAATATGTTTTTGGTTCGTTAAGTTTGACTTCAATTTAAAAATGGTCTTTGATCGAAATTTGATCACTATTTGCTATTCGTACTATCAAAATCATTATTTTCAGTCTTTAGTTTTGAACTGTGTTAAAAATAATAAACGGCATGCTACTTGTTATTTAATCTTTTTTATAAAAAGAAAAACTAATTTTTCACAAAAACTGGAAAAAATATGTTTTTGATCCTGAAGTTTGAATTTAATTTAAAAATGGTCCCTGATTGAAATTTGGTCATTGTTTGGTTTCTATACATACAAAATCATTGTTAAAATATAATAATACTACTACTATTAATAATAATAACATTATATAATAATAATAATATTATTATATAATTTTTAATAATAATATTATCATATATTAATAAAAATTAATAATATTAATATATCAATAATAATATTAATAATACTATTAATAATTATATATCAGTACTACTATTATTATTATTATTAATATATAATAATAATATATATATTATTAATAACAATATTAATAAATAATAATATTATTAATTAT